>Ga0209193_1000477_pt1 | contig 26986 bp, 21 predicted proteins | sample COGITO_mtgs_1003_FD_185515 | JGI IMG/M metagenome (GOLD analysis project Ga0209193, IMG submission 185515) | Pelagic marine microbial communities from North Sea - COGITO_mtgs_100330 (SPAdes) (version 2) | ecosystem: Environmental > Aquatic > Marine > Epipelagic ...
AAGAGTTGCTGGAACAACTGCAGATAGGCTAACAATAAATAAAGAAGGAGACGCTGTATTCAGCGGTAATGTAAGTGGTTCATCAACATCAACCGGTTCGTTTGGTGAATTAATTATCGAAACCACCGGATCTTTTGGTCACGTAATCGTTAACGGCTCACCTTCAGGTATACAAGGTGCAACTGGAGCAACAGGACCTCAAGGTAATACAGGTTCTCAAGGACCAACAGGACCAACAGGACCTCAAGGTAACCAAGGTAATACAGGCTCTCAAGGACCAACAGGACCTCAAGGTAATACAGGTTCTCAAGGACCAACAGGACCAACAGGACCTCAAGGAAATACTGGTGCTCAAGGACCAACAGGACCAACAGGACCAACAGGACCTCAAGGAAATACTGGTGCTCAAGGACCAACAGGACCACAAGGTGTTCAAGGGCCACAAGGTGATCAAGGTAATCAAGGTGTACAAGGTGCAACTGGAGCAACAGGACCTCAAGGAAATACAGGACCTCAAGGTAATACAGGTCCTACAGGAACACAAGGACCATCAGGCCCACAAGGTAATACTGGACCTCAAGGTAATGTAGGCCCTCAAGGTCCAACAGGTCCAACAGGTCCAACAGGCCCACAAGGTGTGCAAGGACCGACAGGTGCACAAGGTAACCAAGGTAACCAAGGTAATCAAGGTGCCCAAGGACCAACAGGACCTCAAGGCGCTCAAGGTAATCAAGGTGTCCAAGGACCAACAGGGCCGCAAGGAAATCAAGGAAATACTGGTGCTCAAGGACCTCAAGGTGGAACAGGACCTCAAGGTAATACAGGTTCTCAGGGACCTCAAGGCGCTCAAGGAAATCAAGGAAACACAGGTGTTCAAGGACCTCAAGGCGGAACTGGACCCCAGGGAAATACAGGTTCTCAAGGTAATACTGGTTCACAAGGTCCAACAGGACCAACAGGACCACAAGGTGTTCAAGGCCCACAAGGTTTATTATCGCTAGCAAATGATGGAGCTAATAGAGTTATTACGGCAGACGGCGATGGAACAGGAACTGCAGAGGCTAATCTAACTTTTGATGGCTCAACATTAGGAGTAACAGGTGATGTAAATGTTACAGGAACATTAACTGCACAAGAATTAATAGTAAGTTCTTCAGTAACAAACTTAACTGTTGCTGAAAAAAGCGGTTCTACGGTATTTGGTGATAGTGCTGATGATACACATACCTTTATTGGAAACACAATAAGTGGTTCATCAACCTCAACTGGTTCGTTTGGTGCTTTACAAATACCAGGTGGAGAAAGTAATGGTATAGGATTACATATACATGATGGTGGAATATTTGGTGCATCAGCTAGTCCAAATCCATCTGCACACGCGTTAGTAATAGAATCAACAACTAATACTGGTATGACAATTCATTCGGGTGGTTCATCAAGGAGTGGTATTATAGCGTTTTCAGCAACAGGTAGAGGTCATTTAGAGGGTGTTTTAAGGTATACCCAAGTTAATAGAAGGTTTGAGTTTGATACAGAAGATGTAACAAGTTTTACAATGGGAGGTGGAGCTAGTGGAATTTTAAGTGGTTCAGCAACCTCAACTGGTTCGTTTGGACATGGATTTATTGATGGCAGATTGGGGGTAGGCACTAACTCACCTGATTCTAAGTTACACATATATGAAGGAACCGGAACTACTGCTTCATCTACTGGAACATCATTATTTACATTAACCAATTATGTAGGTGCTGACTTAAACCAACAAAAAACATTTATAGATTTTACTTTACTTGATGATAATAGCAATGAAACACCACAAGTAAGAATTGGTGCTGAAGTAGGACATAATGGAGATGCCAACACTCAACAAAAAGAGGGTAGTGGTGCATTTGTAGTTTATACTAATAATGCAGATACAACAAGTGGAGATGCAGGTACATCTTTAGCAGAAAGAATGAGAGTTGATTATCAAGGATTTGTCGGCATCGGCACGGATAGTCCTGGTGCTAAGTTAGAAGTAATTGGAAACATAAGTGGTTCAGCAACCTCAACAGGTTCGTTTGGTATGGTACATGCCGAAGGTATAAGAGGATTAGGTGGAACATATGGTGGAACATTACTTGTACCAGAACAATTAGCTCTTGGTAATGATACAGATACGATGATACGAAAATATACATCAAATGTATTGGAGATTAGAGCTGGTGGTTCAGACTTAATTAGATTTGATGGTAACAATGGTAAAGTAATTGTTGAAAGTAATTTAGAACCTGATGCTGACAATACATATAATTTAGGTGCAGAAGATAAAAGATGGGCAAACATATACACTGGTGACTTAGAGTTATCTAATGAAGGCACAGATGGAAACGAAGTAGACGGAACAACTGGTAAGTGGACAATTCAAGAGGGCGATGAAGACCTGTTTATTATTAATAGAAAAACAGGCAAGAAATACAAGTTTTTATTAGAGGAGATGTAATAGTGGCTACGAGTTATGGAGCTCCGACAGTATCAACTAAAGGACTGATTTTAGCAATAGACGCTGGTGACTCGAATTGTATGTCGTCAGGAGATACAAGTTGCACTAATATGGTTACAGGAGGACAACTGACTGGAGCTAGTGGATCACCAGGTAGTGGTGCTCATACAGCAGCTACATCAAACTTTCCAGCTTATAACTCACTTTACGGTGGGATATTTGATTTTGCTGGTGGTAGGGGTATGAATTGTGATGAAAACTTAGGCACGACAACAACATCTACAATATGCATGTGGCTTTGGAGAAATACCACCGATAATACCCAATATTTTGCTGATGGAAGAAATGGTGGTGGTGATTGGTTCTTATCTAATTATGGTAGTCAAAATATCAATTGGGAAAATAGACTACAGTATAAATTCAATGGTGCCGCTGCTACATATGACCAAACTGCTTTTCCTACGAATCAATGGCTTCACATGGTAGCTGTTTCAGGTCCAGGTGGTTCTGCGCTTTATTTAGACGGAGAAACACCACCTGAGGCATTGGTAGCCAGCACTTCAGCAGATGAGGACTTTGGTACTAATTATAGGATAGGAACACGATATACGACTTCATCTGAATGGACTGGATATATGGGACCGATATTTTTTTATAATAGAGAGTTGTCAGCCGATGAAGCAAAACAAAACTTTAAAGCACATAGAAGCAGGTTTGGAGTATAGGTATGGCTTTTTCACATAATCCGAGAATCTCAAATAAAGGTTTAGTGTTTTTAGTAGATGTAGCTGATAAAAATAGTTATCCTGGTAGTGGTACGACTTGGACAGACTTAACTGGTAATGGATTCAATTTTTCAACATCAGATTCACCTTCTTTTACAACAGATTCAGCTGGAAGACCTTGTTGGGATTTTACAAATGGTCAAGGTCATCATTTTGATAGTGTGATAAACTCACCATTTACAGGAAACTCATTTGCTATAACTGTTCAGGCAGTTGTAAATCAAAATAGTAATAGTAGTTATCTTACTGTATTATCACAAAATGAAGCAGATGGTAGTGATTGTATGTCGTTTTTATCGTTAAGTGGAAAGTATGGAACAGATCATTGGAGTCCTGGTGGATTTAGAATGCAAACAGCTGCTCCAAATAATGAGATACAGATAGTCACTTGGACATTAAGTGCTTGGTCACAACATACAAGTAACAATGAAGATATTTATATAAACGGAACTTCTCAAACAACCGAAGCATATAGTGTAGATACTGTCGGTAGTGTTGTAGCGGATGTTTTTAGAATAGGAAACTGGCAGTTAAGTAGAGCTGATATGGATTGGGATGGACAGATTTATTCAGTTTGTTGTTATGATAGGAAATTATCTGAAAAAGAAGTAATAGATAATGCTAATAGTTTAGCATCAAGGTTTGGATTATAGATATGGCTGCTCATGGAAATCCTGATATAGTAACCGATGGTTTAATTCTTTGTTTTGATGCTGCTGATAAAAATAGTTACCCTGGCAGTGGAATTACATGGACTGAATTAATAAGTAATAATGGCTATTCATTATCAAATGGTCCTACATTTAATTCGGAAAAAGGAGGTAGTATTGATTTTGATGGAACAAACGACTATTTCGACACAGGACTTACAGGAGGTATTTACAATCCTCAATTTTTTACAATGGATATTTGGTTAAGGTTAAATTCTACAAAATCAACTTATGGTCTTTGTGGGAGACTTGACAACACATTTACACAAGGTATTACTTTTTATGGAGCAAGTAGCACTGTTTATTTTACTGTAAATACCTACAATTCAAATCTTGCCTCTACATCAATTTCAACGGGTGTCATTACCAATTATCATTGTTCATATGACGAATCAACATTAAAACTTTATAAAGATGGAGCTCTAGTTTCTTCAACATCATTTTCTGCGGCAGTTACTTATAACTCTTCATATGGGTGGAATGTTGCTACTAACTCAACAGGTGCTGGTCTTGCATTAGCTCCTGATATGAATTGTTATTCTTTTAGAGCATATAATAGAGCATTATCAACAGATGAAGTCTTACAAAATTATAACGCAACAAAAAGTAGGTTCATATAATGCGACAACGTGCATATTTATTAAGTGTAATAACGGAGACAAATAATGGATACTAGCGGAATAAAGTCCGGTAGACTGATTATAAGTTCTAGTGCAGCTTTAGGTGCTTCTACTGCTTCTCTATCAATAGAGGGTAGTGGTTCAACATTATTTACTGTAGACGGGACTAACGGAAGGTTATTTTCTGTAATAGACGAAATGTCTGGTTCAATATTCTCAGCAAATCTAGTCTCAGGTCTTCCTGTAATAGAAGCATTTTCAGATAATAAAGTTACATTAGGACAATTTGCCGATCCATTTATCGTAAAAACGACATCAGATAGTCACACAATAATTTCAGGTTCATCTACATCTACAGGCTCTTTTGGGCATGTAATCGTAGACGGACAACCTTCGGGTGTACAAGGTACAACTGGAGCAACAGGACCAACTGGACCTCAAGGTAACACCGGACCAACCGGACCGCAAGGGCCAACAGGACCACAAGGTAATACAGGTTCTCAAGGACCTGCAGGACCGACTGGCCCACAAGGCGCGCAAGGAAATCAAGGAAATACTGGACCTACAGGACCAACTGGACCTCAAGGACCAACTGGACCTCAAGGTAACCAAGGTAATACAGGTCCGCAAGGCACACAAGGGCCTCAAGGCGGAACAGGACCGCAAGGCAACACAGGTCCTCAAGGACCGACAGGGCCAACAGGCCCACAGGGAAACCAAGGAAACACTGGTGTCCAAGGACCTACAGGGCCGACTGGACCTCAAGGTAACCAAGGAAACACCGGACCAACCGGACCACAAGGACCAACTGGTCCCCAAGGAAACCAAGGCAACACAGGTTCTCAAGGACCTCAAGGTGGAACAGGACCTCAGGGCAATACAGGACCGACAGGACCTCAAGGCAATACAGGACCCACAGGACCAACCGGACCACAAGGACCAACTGGTCCCCAAGGCAACACAGGTGTTCAAGGACCTCAAGGTGCACAAGGAAACCAAGGAAATACAGGACCCCAAGGCAACACAGGTTCTCAAGGACCTCAAGGAGGCACCGGACCTCAAGGAAACACCGGTGTCCAAGGACCTCAAGGCGGAACCGGACCCCAGGGTAATACAGGTCCTCAAGGAAACACCGGAGCAACAGGACCAACCGGACCTCAAGGTCCTACCGGATCAACTGGACCTCAAGGAAACACCGGCGTCCAAGGACCTCAAGGCGGAACTGGACCTCAAGGAAACACCGGACCTCAAGGAAACACCGGAGCAACAGGACCAACAGGACCTCAAGGTCCTACCGGATCAACTGGACCTCAAGGTAATACAGGTTCTCAAGGACCTCAAGGTGGAACAGGACCCCAGGGAAATACAGGACCTCAAGGAAACACCGGAGCAACAGGACCAACCGGACCTCAAGGGCCAACTGGTCCCCAAGGTAATACAGGTTCTCAAGGACCTCAAGGCGGAACTGGACCTCAGGGTAATACAGGTTCTCAAGGAAATGCAGGTGGAACAGGACCAACCGGACCTCAAGGCCCAACCGGAGCACAAGGAAATGCAGGTGGAACAGGACCAACCGGACCTCAAGGCCCAACCGGAGCACAAGGAAATGCAGGTGGAACAGGACCAACCGGAGCACAAGGCACAACCGGAGCACAAGGAAATGCAGGTGGAACAGGACCAACCGGACCTCAAGGCCCAACCGGAGCACAAGGTAATACAGGTTCTCAAGGACCTCAAGGAGGAACTGGACCTCAGGGTAATACAGGTTCTCAAGGAAATACAGGTGGAACAGGACCTCAAGGTAATACAGGTGCACAAGGACCTACAGGTCCAAATGCTGGAATAACTTCATATACAAATAGTGGAGATAATAGAATATTAACATCTGTTAATTCATCTACAATCAATGCTGAAGCTAATTTCGGATTTAATGGCTCTACTGCAAGCCTCACCGGAGCAATGAACGTGACCGGAGATTTAGATGTTGGTGGTACAGTAACATTAGGCGGAATTACCATAGATCAAATACCAAATTACGTTACATCATCAGGAGGCGGTGTTATTTTTAACTTTGATGAAGGTTCAGTCCCAACCACTTTCCACGGATTTGACGGTGCACAAAAAATTCGGTTGGAAGATGATGAAAATATCCAAATGACTGGTAGTGTTAAGATTAAAGATAACCTTTCAGTCGCTACAGTAGCAGGTCATCAATGGCAATTAGAGCCTTGGGCAGCTAGTACTGGTAGATATTTAGCATTAACTACGGATGACCATAATAGTAATGATTATGTACTACTTTATGATACGACAGATAACCACACATTTGTAAGTGCTAAAAACGGTGGTACTCTTTTCTTAAATGGTGGTGGAAATTCTATTAAGCGAATTGCAATTTATGATGGAGACGTCACTGATAGAATTGATGCAACCACAAGTAACTTTACAGTTACTGGTGATGTAACTGCTTACTATTCAGATACTAGACTAAAAGATAAAATCAAAATTGGTATAGATAATCCAGTAAATAAAATTCAAGGTATAGAGGTATTTACTTACAAAAACAATGATTTAGCAAAAAGTTTTGGATTTGAAAGCGATAATATTCAAATAGGTGTTAGTGCACAATCTGTACAAAAAGTATTACCAGAAGTTGTTGATATTGCTCCTTTTGATTTAGATAAAGATGGTAATTCAAAATCTGGTGAAGATTACTTAACAGTAAAATATGATAAGATAGTTCCATTACTAATAGAGTCTATAAAAGAACAACAAAAACAAATCGATGAACTTAGACGAGAATTAGAGGAGCTGAAATAATGGCAGTTCCTGGTAGCGGTCAAATATCAATGCTAGGTATCTGGGGTGAAAAAAATGAAAATGATTATACTGCTAATAATACAGATGGTGAGAGTAATTTTAGTCTAAGAGGATTTTCTAGTGATAGTCACGATGACAGTACTAATGGAAATTATAATATAAATACTGCTGGTGGTGGTAATGGTGTACAGGGTCAAGCAGCTCCATACTCAATGAGTGAGTTTTATGGTTATGATCATGATGCTGTTGCGCTTCCATCGGTAGGCTCTTATGGTAATAGTAGTAATACCCAAATGTTCTCAGGAGATCAAGGTACTGGTCAAGTAACTGTTTCAAATATAGATTTATCATCAGCAGCTTATGTAGGACAATCACTCATCGGCGCGACAGGTCATATTTTCTTTAGATTTGAGTCAGGAACTTCTTTTAGATCTGATGCTCAGCTAAAAAGACTAATTTACAATGGTGGTTCTGTATTCAAATCATTTTCTTCATCAGGAGTCAATGGTATTCAAACAACATCCCTAACCACTAATACAGCATACAATCACAGCTCTACATGGATTCAAATCGCTAATGCAACTACGGCAGGAAGATGGAATCAACGTAATGGTACACCTCCGTCAAGTGGAACAGGAGTAAGTGCAGATGGTCTTTATTATGAATCAAGTGGTGCTGGTTCTAACAAAGATGTTTATCTAAGGTTTCCTGAAATTACTTTTTCTTCTAATACCATGACTTATGAAGGCTATGGCTACGGATCAAATATGGGTACTCTTTTCTTAGGCATTTACATAACAGGATAATGATATGAGTCTAATACATAGTGGGAGTTGCGATGGAACAACGCAATTATCCGAATCAATATACATATGTAGAACAGAAGATTATAGTATCATTAGTACAAAAGGAGCGACTTCAGGTTCATTACTAAAAATATCTTCAACTCACGATATAGATGGTGATGATGAAGAGATAGGAGACTTTATAACAGGCTCATTTTGTCCTGAATGTAATCTATTTTGGGTAGGGAGTGAGGTTAGTGGTTCATATTAAAATTAAATTTGCTTTTTGAGATAATAGTTAATATATATAATAAATGAAGGTTAAACAAATGAATTTCAATGATACAATAGGAATATACGAAAACGCTCTGTCAAAAGAGCAGTGTAAAGACTTGATCAAATATTATGATAATAATTCTTCAAGCCATTTTCAAGGCTTCACAAACGGAGGAGATGATCTAACAGTAAAAAACTCAACAGACTTAATGTTATGGGAAGGTGATGAAATGGACATGTTATGTGACGTATCTAACCAACACATAAACAAATATATTGAAAGTCTCGGAGAATTAGATAAATATGATCCTTTCCAGATGTTTTCTGAAGGCTCATTATACAGATCTTGGCAAATACAAAAGTATGAAAAAGGCATAGGACACTATAAGGGTTGGCATAATGAAGAGCCACATATAAAGGCAAACTCAAACAGAATGCTAGTTACAATGTTTTATCTTAATGATGTTAAAGAAGGCGGTGAAACGTGCTTCTTGTATTCAGGACTAAAAATAAAGCCAAAAGCAGGTACTTTTATTGTATGGCCTACACCTTGGCCGTATGTGCACAATGGTGAGATTCCAATATCTTCAGACAAATATATTGCTACGACATGGTTACTTTCTGCACATAATTATGATTCAGATATATAATGATTCTCCAAGGGCATTAATTGTTGATAACTTTTTAAAAAATCCAGATGAATTAAGAAATCTTGCGCTATCCCTTAAAGATACTTACAAACAAAGAGGAAGTGCAGGTATAAGAACAGAACCTCAAAAGTGGGGATTAGAATTTAAACCACACTTTGAAAAGTTACTAAGTAAGAAGATAACAACTTTTAACTTAAGTGAAGAAGGTGGCGGAACAAATTGTTGTTTTCAATTATGTGATCAATATACAGAACAAGTAATTCACGCAGATGAGTGCAACGCTGCAGGCGTATTATATCTAACACCAAATGCACCGCTGTCATCAGGAACAGACTTTTATGTGCATAGAAAGACAGGTTATAATTCAATAAAAGGATTAGGAAAAGAAGCTGTGGATAAATTATTTAGCACAGGTTGGCAAGACTTTACACCTTGGGAAAAAATAGATAGTATATCAAATGTTTATAATAGACTCATTCTTTTTGATGGCAGATACTTTCATTCTGCTGCGCCTTATTTTGGAGATTCAATAAATAACGGGAGGCTGTTTATGGTCTTCTTTTTTAGTGTGGAGGAAAATAATGATTGGTGAGTGGTGTTATATGAACAACTGTTTTACTAGTGATGAATGCGATGAAATAGTAAAACTAGGTTTATCTCAAAAATTAGAAGAAGGAAAATTAGGAGCAAAAGGTTCTTTTGTAGACACTTCTTATAGAAAGAGTAAAAGAGCTTTCTTAAATTCAGGAAGAGAAACAGACTGGATATTTAAAAGATTTTGGGAAAAAGCAGCAACTGCAAACACAGACTATTTTCAAATAGACTACAATCAATTAGACTTTATCCAATTTACATCATACGAAAAAGATGAATATTATCATTCTCATGCAGATTTATTTGTTTACGAAACACCACAAAGAAAGCTGTCTGTAACAATACAACTTACAGATGAGAGTAAGTATGAAGGAGGTGATCTTAACTTTGAAAACTTAGAGGAATATCCTTCAGAAGAAGCTAACGCTGCAATGAGGCAAAAAGGCACAGCAGTATTTTTTCCGTCTTTTATTAGGCATAGCATTACAAATGTCACAAAAGGCAAAAGGTACAGTCTTGTTGGATGGTTTTTAGGTCCTGACTGGAAATGAGTTTAGCAAAAATATCACTTCAAAAAGGAGGTAAAATAATACCTCTGCATGTTAACAATACAGAGACACAAGGTTTAGGTGTCACAAATCCTTCAGTGTTAGTTGTTGGTGACGAAATACTAGTCAATATAAGAAATGTAAAATATAATTTATTCCATGCTATTGGCGCTGAACATTATATGGATGAAGGTGGAAAGTATCAGAGTAAATGGGGCCCAATGTCGTACATCCATAGAGATGCAGACAGGTTTTTAGTTACAGAAAACTTTCTCGCTTCTTACACAACAGACTTAAAAGAAAATTATACAAGAAAAATAGACACTTCTAAACATGATACAGAACCTAAATGGCTTTTTCACGGTTTAGAAGACGGAAGGCTTGCAAAATGGAATGGCAATCTTTATCTTATTGGTGTTAGAAGAGATACAAATGATAACGGCATAGGAAGAATGGAATACTCAAAGCTAGAAATCACAAGAGATAAAGTTTTAGAAACAGAAAGAATTAGCATACAGCCACCAAAGGGTAGAGAAACAGATGTAGAGAAAAATTGGATGCCAGTTATAGACATGCCAGACTATTTTATGAGGTGGTCAAATCCAACAGAGCTAGTAAAAGTAGACTTACAAAAAGGCCAGACAAACGTTGTGTTAGATAACGGAATATGGCAAGAAAAATATGGGCAACTTAGAGGCTCTTCACAGGTGGTAAGATGGAAGAATTGCTGGATAGCAATTGTACATGATACAAATTACTGGTACTTTTATGATAGAGGCGATGCAAATAAAGATGCATTTTATATGCATAAATTAATCGCTTGGGACAATCAATGGAACTTAATACATGTATCTAATCCGTTTAAATTCTTAAATGGTCAAGTAGAATTTTGCTGTGGTGCTGATAAATTAGGCGATGATTTATTAATCACCATGGGCTTTGAAGACAATGCAGGGTTTTTATTAAAAGTTCCAGAAAGTGTTATTGACTGGATGTTAGAAGATGAAGGAAATACACCGTGAAGCATTTAGTAGAATTTGTTAACAATCCTTGGGATCCAGACGTATGTTATAATCTAGCAAAAGAATACTTTGAATTAGGTCAGTGGGCCGGAGCACAGTCTTTTTTTAGTAGATGTGCAGAAAGAACTTATGATGATGAAAAAGCTTATGAGTCTCTTTTGTACATGGGAAAGTGTTTTTATCATAATACAGAAAGAAATGAATCTGCTAGACAATGTGTTTTGCACGCAATCGCTTTAAAGCCAGAAAGGCCTGAAGGTTATTATTTTCAAGGTCTCTACATGGCAAGTTGTATAGAGGACTATTGGCAAGATGTGTATACAAATTCATGCACAGGTATAGAGATGATGAAATCAAATCCGCCAAGACTATTTAAAGAAGAAGTAGAACAAGGCTTATGGTTTAATAAAGCTTGGTCTGCTTATTATGTAAACAGAATTAGAGAATCACATGATCTGTTTACTTATATTAATTTAAAATTTGATGTAATACCAGAGCTAAAACAGTATGTTGATAATAATATTTTTAATAACAGACTAGACTATAATTTTACACAGCTAGGAAATGAAAGAAAAGTTGCAAAAGAAATAGATAATGAGGTTCTAATAGAGAGAAGATATGAAAGAGAGCTCTGTGTAAATGAAGGCGAAATAGTTGTAGATATAGGCGCAAATGTTGGAGCTTTTTCTTACTCGATACTTAAAAGAAAACCTAAAAAGATTTATTGTTTAGAACCCTCAAAAAAATTACATGAAGTATTAAAACTTAATTTAGATAAAAGCAATGTAACGATAATAGGAAAAGGTATATCTAATAATCTTACTTCCAAAAAAGATGCTTATGGAAACGGAAGTGATAGTGAATTTATTACATTTAGACAATTTATAGAAGATAACAAAATAAAAAAAATAGATTTTTTAAAAGTTGACTGTGAAGGTGGTGAATACGATATCTTTACAAAAGAAAATGTTGATTGGATAACAAAAAACGTCTCTAAAATTGTCTGTGAGTTTCATCTGTGGGGTGTAGAAGGTTGGTATGAAAACTTTAAGATATTTAGAGATTTATATTTACCCAGTGCAAAATTTTATAAAGCTGTTTATGTAAGAGATAATGATGACACATCACAAAAAATATTAGATGATAACTGGCTACAGACTTTTTCTGACTGGGCAATGCATGGTGGACAATTAATAATTAGTATAGACTTTAAAGAAAAGCAAGAAGAAAAAGAAAAATTAGATATTGTTATACAGGGTAAGTACAATGACTATGTTGATGAGCTAATTAATCACTATCAACAATTATATTTTGTAAACAATATTATAGTTTCTTGTTGGAATGGTGACAAAGAACCTTCATCTAGAGAGGGCGTAAAATTTAAATTTAGTTCATTGCCAGAAGATCCTGGAACAGGAAATAGAAACTTACAGATTAAATCTTCTTATGAGGGCTTAAAATGTGCAAAGACAAAGTATGCTATAAAAGTTAGATCAGATCAAAAGTATTCATACAATTGTATGCTCCAAATGTATAATTTTTTTATTGATAATAAAGAAAGAGATCTCTCATATTGGCCAAACAATAAAATGCCAAGAAACAGTATAATAACTGGCGGCATTTTTTCACCGTTTCCATTTCACCCTAGAGACCACATATTTTTTGGTAACACTGAGGACTTAATTGAACTTTTTGATATACCACACGAGACACCAAACTTTACAAAGAAGCATGGGATAGCAAAACAATTCGAGTCAAACCATTATGATAAACATATTAGGACTGAATCTTATATTGGAACGCACTATTGCGCTAAGTTTAATACAAAGTTAAAAGACTTTTTAAAAGATCCTGAGTTATATTTACATGATGGCGCAAAAAATATAGACCAAGTTTTAGAGATCAGCAATGAGATTACACATAAAATTTTCAAACCAGTACCGTCTAGAATTTTAGAAATTGAGTGGCCAAAGTATAATTGGCAAGAATATCAAATAAGCTCACAAAGAGATCAATTTGGCGAAAGATGGGAAGAGGATTTTAAAGAGGGATAAAATGAAAAATTTAATTGTTACAGCTGCAGGACTATCAACAAGATTTGAAGGGTTAAAACCTAAATGGATGCTAACACACCCCAAAGGTAACTGGATGATAGTAGAAGCTTTAAGAGAAATAGACTTTAATAATATAGATAATGTGTATTTTGTTTTCCTAGCAGAACATATAGAAATGTATGATTGTCATGAAGCAATAAAAATGTGCATAGAAGAAATAGGAATATCAGACAAGGCAAAAATAATTACATTATCGAAACAGACAATGAACCAGCCGCATACTGTTTATGAGGCAATAAAACAAAATAATATAAAAGGGCAGATAATAATAAAAGAAGTTGATAATAAATTTTCTTTTAAAGTACAAGAAGGAAACTTTATGTGTTACTATGACCTCAATGACACAACATCAATCAACCCTTCAAATAAAAGCTATATAAAAATAAAAGATAATACAATTACAGATATTGTAGAGAAAAAAGTAATTTCTTCAACTTTTGGCTGTGGTAGCTATTCTTTTGAAAGTGCTGAAGTATATTGTGAGCTGTTTGAAGATTTATCACACTCAGATAATAATTTATATTTATCACATATTATAAAAGAAATGATAAGAAGAGGTTATAAATTCTCACCAGTGCAAGCAAAAAATTATATTGATTGGGGAACAAAAGAAGACTGGTTTGATTATGTTAGACAATATAAGACACTATTCGTTGATTTAGATGGGACTCTAGTAAAGAGTTCAGGAAAATACACACCGCCCTACTGGGGTGATACAGAAGGCATAAAAGAAAACATATCGTTTTTAAACAGACTGCACGACACAGGAAAGGTCTATATTATTATAACAACTGCAAGACATAAGTCAGCAGAAGAAAAAACATTAAAACAATTAAAAAGAGAAGGCATAAAGTATGACGATATTATATTCAATTTATTTCATGCAAACAGAACTATTATTAACGATTATGGCAGCTCTAACCCTTACCCTACTTGTGATGCTGTTAACATCGTTAGAAACACCAATGAATTAGAAAGGTTTTTAAAAGACTTAGGAAAATGATATTAATATCACATAGAGGAAATTTATCAGGTGTGAATCCTGAAAAAGAAAATAATCCAGAATATTGTCAAGAAGCAATAGACGAAAATTATAATGTAGAAATAGATGTTAGATGGCTACCAAAAAGAATGGGAAATGATACTTGGTGGACAGGACATGACAGTCCAAAGTATAGAGTTACAGAAGACTTTTTAAAAAATAGTAAAGTCTGGTGTCATGCAAAAGATATAATAACACTAAGCAAGCTATTAGATTTAGGTGCACATTGTTTTTGGCATGATAGAGATAAGGCAACATTGACGTCTAAAGGTTATATTTGGACAGCACCACTAGAAGAGCTAACACAAAGCTCTATATGTGTATTACCAGAGCGACAGAGAGACATAAATATAAGCAAAGCTGCTGGAATATGCAGTGATTTTATAGCTGAAATACCATATAGCAGCAAATAATTTTACTTTTCAGTTTTTTAAATCATATATATTAAAGAATAAAACGTTATAAAGGAGTCTAAGCATGGCTGACGAAATTAAATTTACAGAAGATGAAATGAAAGATCTTCAAGTAATCCGTGAAAAATACAACAACATACAATTACAATTAGGTGGCTTAAAAATGCAGCAAATTGCAGCAGAAAAGAATGCAACCAGGTTGTTGGAAACAGAAGAATCTCTAATGTCGGCATTAGAAGATCTTTCTACAGAAGAACAAGACACAGCAAAAGTTCTTAATGATAAGTACGGACCAGGATCATTAGATCCACAAACTGGTGTATTTACACCTAGCACAGTACCTTCAGCGCCACTTGATAGCAAAGAAGGCTATATAGAACCTGCCGAAAAGGGTTAATAACTTAAGTGCATTTTGAAATATTAAATGCATATTTATTTTAAATTGTACTCTTAAAAAACACTTAACGGAGAAATTAAATGGCAGAGAGAATTGTCTCACCGGGCGTATTTACTCGTGAAAAAGATCTCTCTTTCTTACCTCAAGGTATTGCCGAAATAGGTGCTGCATTAATAGGTCCTACTAAAAAAGGACCTGCTTTTGTACCAACTGTAATTCGCAATTTCCAAGAGTTTGAAGAGATGTTCGGATCTTTAGATGATCGTTTTTACGTACCAATAACTGCTAGAGAATATCTACGAAGTGCGGGAACTGTAACAATTGTACGTGTTTTAGGTATCGGAGGATACTCATCAAACACCGTACAGATTTCTGCAGATAGAAGCGGCACAGAAGAAAAACAACTATACTTAGTACTAGCACCAAATGCTCTGACTGTAGGAGAATTAACACCTCTCGCATCTACACATGTATCTGGTACATTTAGTGCTTTTGATGTAAGTTCTGGAAGCTATCAGTTTTCCGCATCATTCGATGCCTCTAGTAACAAATACTATAAGGATGTCTTCAGTGACAATCCAATATCAACTAAAGCACAGGGTAATGACTGTCCCTTTTACATCTATAAGCAGTTTCCAGTAGGAGCTACAGCAAACGCTTCAGGTGGATCTGCTGTGACAGGCTCTGTTGTACCACTAAATCTTTTACAAGACTACAAGAAGGCATTAACACCTTCTATTCTTAGTCAAAAACAAGATGGTAATGCTGAGAACTTGTTTCAAGTTGCTTTAAGACATGATGGCGAAACTGAAACAAACAAGCACTTTAAAGTAGCTATATCAAATGTAAAACAGGCTTCAGAAGTACCAGGTTCAGACTACGGAACTTTTAGTTTACAAGTTAGAAAAATTGATCAGCAAACATTTGCAGCAGCAGATGATGAAATTGTAGAACAGTTTGACAACTTAAACTTAGATCCTAAGTCAACAAACTTCTTGTGTAGAAGAGTTGGAACAAGGTGGATTTCTGTTGACTCAGATGGAAAAGTTAATTACAACGGTGATGCTGAATGGCCAAATCTCTCTAGATATGTCTTCATCACAGGTAGTGCAACATTAAATGAAGGTGGATTTTCAAAAAGCTTAGTACCTTACGGCCACGCTGCAATGAAGCTTCCACAGTCATGTTCAGTTGACGATCCAACTGATCAACTAGCACAGCTTGTTAATAATACTTTTACAACTTCACAGGTAAGCTCAACAACAAGTCAATATGACACTAGTATCTTCTACGGGTTTGATTTCTCAACAGAAGATAATAGAAGTTTTCTAATGCCGTTGGCAACCGATGCAGCTGTTTATCACAACCCATCATTTAGTTTAGATGATATGGTAGGTGATGCTAAGGCAACATCAGCGTTGTTTGGAGGTGCTACTACTTTCGCATCTGCTTCAACAGCTGTTAGCTTAACACATTCAAATGTAGCACAAAGAAAATTCTTTGTACCTCTACAAGGTGGATTTGACGGTGTCAATCCTGCAATAAAGAAGAATACAGGTAAGAATATTACAGCTGCTAACCAACAAGGACTTGATTGTTCATCATCAACATCAAGTGGATCAGTTGCTTATGAAAGAGCAATAAAAGCAATTAGTAATGCTGATGAGTTTGATATAAACTTATTATCTACTCCTGGCTTGATCTACAATTTGCATCCAAGCCCAATAAATCTTGCACAACAAACTGTACAAGATAGAGGTGATACATTTTATGTATTTGACTCAGTAGCTTGGGGTGATGGTATAAACACTGCTGTCAACGCTATAACTAGTGTTGATACAAACTATGCAGCTACTTATTATCCGTGGGTAAAACTACTTGATGATACAGTAAACTTACCGATATGGGTACCACCTTCAGTGGTAATTCCTGGTGTGATAGCTCAAAATGATAGAGTTGCACATGAATGGTTTGCACCTGCTGGTTTGAATCGTGGTGGATTAAGAGGTGTATTAGAGGCTAAAACTAGACTAACACACGCTGAAAGAGACTTGCTGTATGAAAATAGGATCAACCCTATTGCATCATTCCCAGGTCAAGGCGTTGTAGTTTTTGGTCAAAAAACACTTCAATCAAAGCCATCTGCGCTTGATAGAATCAATGTTCGTAGGTTGTTAATTAGGCTTAAGAAGTTTATTGCTAGTTCTTCACGCTACTTATTGTTTGAAAACAATACAGTTGCAACAAGAGCAAGATTCTTAAACATAGTTAACCCTTATCTTGATTCAGTACAATCAAATCAAGGACTAACTGGTTTTAGAGTTGTAATGGATGACAGTAACAACACACCAGATGTGATCGATAGAAATCAGCTGGTAGGACAGATATTTATACAGCCTGCAAGGTCTGTAGAATTTATCGTTCTTGACTTCGTTGTTCAGCCATCAGGAGCAACTTTCCAATAAATCTTGGTTGAAAAACAGTTAAAAAGCCCAGACTAATACTCTGGGCTTTTTTCTTTTATACAGTATTTTTCCTGAGTTCTTGATATTTATTACTGAATGAAATAAAACCTTTATGGAGAAATAGAATGCCACAGCTGATAGATCCGACAGATATAATGTTTACTCAATTTGAACCAAAAGTTCAAAATAGGTTCATTATGTATATAGAGGGAATTCCAGCTTACACAATAAAAGCAGCTGCAAGACCTCAAATTAATTTCGAAGACATCACATTAGATCATATTAATGTAAAACGTTATGTAAAAGGGAAAGGCGATTGGCAACCCCTAACAATAACAATGTATGATCCAGTTGTACCTTCCGCTGCGCAAGCAACAATGGAATGGGTTAGATTATCACATGAATCTGTAACTGGTCGTGATGGCTACTCAGACTTTTATAAGAAAAACGTAACATTTAATGTTCTTGGACCTGTAGGTGACATAGTAGAAGAATGGCAATTAGTTGGAACTTATATCCAACAGGCTAACTTCGGCACACTTGATTGGTCTGCAAATGAGCCAGTCAATATTGAATTGACACTCAGATACGATTACGCTGTACTACAGTTCTAATCAAAAATTTATAGTGAACTGCTTCGACTTCCGTCGTGGCATTCTGATGTTAAAGTTAGTTCACAACTAGTTATGTAAGACAAGTAAACAAAGGAGTTATAATGTCTACAGTAAAAAAAGAAAGTAGGTTCCCTACTGAAGTAGTGGACCTTCCAAGCAAGGGACTCGTGTACCCAGAAGGCCACCCATTATCAAATGGTAAAGTCGAAATAAAATACATGACAGCAAGAGAAGAAGATATTCTAACGTCAGTCAATCTTATACAAGACGGAACTGTTATAGACGAATTGCTAAAATCAGTAGTTATTACTAAAGTTAATTTTGATGACATTATTATTGGTGATAAAAACGCAATTATGTTAGCAACAAGAATCTTAGGATACGGTAAAGAATATAAAGCAGAAGTTATCTGTAAAGAATGTGGAACAAAAGAAGAAACAGACTTCGATTTAACTGTATACAAATACAAAGATATAGATGAATCAAAATTCGCAAACGGAAATAAATTTGAGTATGAGCTTCCAAACTCTAAGAGAAAGATAGAGTTTAAATTGCTGACACAAGGAGACGAAGCAAAAGTAATCAAAGAGATACAGCGCCAAAGAGATGCAGGAATAAAAGCTATAGGTGAAATAACAACACGACTAAGGTATCAATTGATTTCTGTTGATGGTGAATCTGATCCTGAGACAATCACAAACTTTATTAACAATGAGTTTTTTGCTGTAGATTCTAGAGCTTTTAGAGAACACTATGCTGCTCTATCACCAGACGTAGATTTTAAGACACACTTTGGATGTGCTGCATGTAAAGCAGTACAAGACGTAGAATTGCCCATACAGACAAATTTCTTCTGGCCTTCCCGGTAGACCCCGAATACAAGCCGATAGTACATGATGCAATATTCAGCCTCATTTACTACAGTGAAGGCGCATTTACATTCGGTGATGTGTATGAAATGCCAGTATACTTACGAAAATTTTATACTGATAAGCTGATCAAAGCTAGGACAAAAGAGAACGAGCAAGTCAAAAAAGTTTCTACAACATCAAGACCAAATATACAAAGACCTGGTTAATAATTTAGAAAACTCGATAATTATATCTGTATAATATTATATTAGGAGTTTTGCAATGAAAAAATCTAAAATGAATGAAATAGCACCAGCAGCGGTTGCAACATTTCTTATTGGAAGTTATATTTTATCTAAGCTAAAAGGGCAAGACTCTAAAGCAAAGAGAATAGCAAACCAAACAAAAGCTCTAGACTCAAAGATACAGTCACAATTAGATGCTATTGATAGACAAATAGATGCTAATGCAGAAGAAGTAAGAAAGAAAATAGAGAAAATGCCTGCTGATCAAAGGGCGAGGGTTGAAAAAATAGCAGCAATGTTTAAATAGGGAATATCAATGCCCACAGTCACACAAAACGAAGTTAACTTACTAAAGCAGAAAGAAAAGCTACAAGAAAAAATAAATGATCTTGAAGCTAAGCAAGGTAGACTGTCACAAGCAGAAAGAGGAAAGCTTAAAGAGTTAGCAGTCCAGATGGATACACTTGATGTATCACTAACAAGTGTCACAAGTAAATTTGATATGGCTATTAAAAATCTTTCAGACCTTGCAAAAAGCGGAAGCGATGCGAAGATGGCATTTGAAAAGCTTGGCGCAACAAATGTTGACAAAGATTTAAGAAAAATAGCAGAGCAGTCGAATAAATCAGCAGAGTCTATAGCTTCTATGGTTGATAAGCTAAAAACTCTTAATGCCCAGGGTCAAGGACAATCAAAAGCTGCAGCAGCAATAGAATCTTCACTAGCAATTGAGTCTGATATTCTTGGCATTTACGATGACAAATCAAAACTACTTACTTCAAATTTAATCTCTCTAGAGGCAGAAGTAGAGTTAGCTATATCTTTGCTTGATAAAAAAAGCGAAGAATATGAAATTGAATTAAATTTCTTAACTACTCAAAGACAAAGAGTACAAAATTTACAAACTCAACAGTCAAGGGCAAAGACACTAAATGATGTTGAGTCCAAAGGTGCAGAAATACAGAAAAAAATCGCTGAGTTTGCAAGTAATTTCGCTTCAGCTCAAGGGACAGCACTTATCGTAACAGGTGCTCTTGTTAAGGTTTTACAATTTGCTGCAAATGAAACACGCGCAGTTCAAGAAGCAACAGGCGGTACGATAGGTAATTCAGCAGCATTAGCAGCAAATTTTAGAGCAAATTTAGGAACAACACAAAATTTATTAGGCACATTTACAGGTGTTAACTCAAAGATAAGAGATGCTGCATTTGAGGCTGGTAAAGTTGCAGACAATATGGATCTTGCAAATAATATGGCTATTGGAGTATCTGACGCAACTCTTGCAATGCAGACAGGTTTAAGTAGCACACAAGTCGCAGAACTAGCTCAAATGATGTCAGAGGTCACTGATGTATCACGTGAAGGCGCATCTGCACAATTGGTAACCGTGCAAGCTCTAGCACAAGCTAACAAAGTTAACCCATCAAAAGTATTCGCATCTATGGCACAAAATGCAACAGTGTTAGCATCAATGACAGACGGATCTGCAGAGTCTATGGGTAAATTAGCAGTGCAGGCAGCGAAAGCTGGTGTAGAATTAAGCTCATTAGAATCTATTGCTGATAGCTTATTAAATATAGAAACATCAATAGCAGCAGAGTTTGAAGCTGAAGTATTGCTAGGTAGACAATTAAATTTAGATGCTGCTAGAAGATTCGCACTAAACAACGACAATGAAGGCTTAATAAGAGAAATACAAAAGAATTTACAGGGTACAAGTTTTAGTGACCTAAACAGGTTACAAAGACAATCATTAGCTGCAGCACTCGGAGTTAATGTAGCAGATCTCGGAAGAATAATAAGTCGTTCTGGAAATCAAAATGTTGTTGATGTTCAAGACCAGCAATTAAAAGGTTTAATGGAACTAAACGCACAAGGATCTTTAACTAATGATCTTTTAGGACAAATTTATAAGGCTGTATTTGCAATTGCAGCTGTTCAAGCTGTTGGAGGATTAAGTAAGATAGCAGAAAGCTTTAAAAATTTTAGTGGTGGTGGTATACTAAACTCATTTGGTAAAGGAATGCAAACATTTAATAGAGGCGGCGGTCCGGGTTTTGGTAGAACACTATTAGGGAACGCAAGTAGACTCAAAGGTCCTGCAGCATTAGCAGCACTAACTGCAATTCCTGAGCTTATTGCATCACAAGATAAAGTTAGAGATGGAGCAGGAATATTTGGAAGAATTGGTGGTGGGATTGCAGCAGGTGCTGGATTAGGTGCTCTCGGAATGAATCCATATACAGTAATCGGTGGCGGTATACTAGGTGGAATATTTGGTGAAGCAGCGGTAGAAGGTTTAGTTGACTTGTTTAGAGGTGGATTTGCAAACGGTGGACCAGTAACAGAATCAGGTCTTGCAATGGTAGGTGAGAGAGGACCAGAGTTAGTAGCATTAGGTCGTGGATCACACGTAGTTCCGAATCACTATTTAGGTGGTTATCAAGGCGGTGCTACAAATATGAAAATTTCTGATCCAGATACACATCGTGCATTAATGACAATAGCATCACACTTAGAATCAATAAATACAAATACAGCAAACACTACAAAAGGTGTTAATAATATAGGCATAGCGACAGGAGCATAATGGCACTCGCAGATTTAGATATTAATAAAATAAGAAGCTTTACATATACAGTTTCTAATGAGCCGCAAACATTTGTAGCCAACGGTCAGACTGTGACTGGTAATAAAAAACCTATAGAACAAAACTTTATAGAATTACCTGATAGATTTGCATCAAAAACAGGAGCCAGTGTATTTGATAACTTTGTAGGTGATGATAACAGGACTCAAGAATACACAATCAATAACAGGGCAGGCCAGTATATTATTACAGGCATTAAAGGTACAAAATCTTCAGATATAAACAGACTAAAATCAAACAGCCTTATTATTAAATCGTATGATGAAGCTCTTTCAGAAGGTACAATGTTTAATTTTATGACAGAGAACCGTACACTAGGTTTTAGACAAATACCGTTTGGATTTAAAGACATAGGAATAAAAGGCCTGACAGCACAGCCAGAAAGATTTACATCACCTCAAGTGAATCAACACAATTCAATGACAAGAGGAGGATTATTTACAGATCCTATTGTTGAACACGACCAGTTTATATTAGGTGAGTCAGGTATACTAGAACAATTTAAAGCAAGCCAACTTTTATTACAAGCAGATGCAATAAACCAAGACGGATTAGGGTTAAATCAATTATTTAATTCAATACAGTTTGATGCAAATTTAAGTCCTGGAATAAGAACATATAGACACGGTTTGACCGGTTTACCTGTTCCAAGATATGCACCTCAACCAGGCCCTAATATAAACCCTGACGGCTTGATGGGATTATTCAACATTGATCTTACAAGTTTAGAAACAGCAATATCAGATAATTTAGCAGGAAGCATTCCTTATGAAGAAATAGGAAAAGGAACACCAAAAATATTAGGTTTATTTAATAGCATGATGTTAGGAAACACACCAGAGAAATCTGATAGAGGTGGTTTTTTCGGAGGTCTATTGGACACACTCCAGACATCAGCACCAATACTATTTCAAGATCCTTACCCAATTGTACCGTCAGTAAATGTTGTTAATTCACCTTCTAGAAAAGACGGCATAAACACAATGTATGATTCTCAAAATATGTATGGCGCAACAAGTGGTGAACCATATGTAAAACCAGCAGGTGACCCTGGATCAATAATACAATTTGCTAATAATGATAGGTTTAAATTCTTCTCAAAAGCAAAACAGACAGAATTTACTACAATACCGAAATTAAATGATAAGGGAAACAGGCTTTTACATGAAGATACTGAAAGAGAAAAAGATACAATAAACAGAAATTATAGTCCATTAAGAGATAGTATTAGCACAACAAACGTTCCGAAGTCTGCTGGAGGTGTTGATAACGGTTTTACAATGCCAATAGACTCTAGGCTTAATAGAGGGATTGAAGGCGCACTAAATAAATTTAGCACACTATCTTATAACGCACTAGGCGCAAAAGATAACGGAGATAGAGTTGATCCAGGCGGCGCAAAATCTCTAATGTATGATAAAACATTAAGGAGCCCATCTGAAATAAACCTAACAGCACTTCCAACTGTAGGTGGTGATGGCAACCCAAGAGTAGGAACACAGGAAATTGAAGAGAGTGTTAATTCTTTAAGTGGACCAAGAGGCGATCAATATATAACAGACAACTTAGGCGCTAGAGATTATTATCAAAAGAAAGTTTACGCAATAGGAAAACAAGGCGTTAGAGCTGTATTAACAGACAGTGCTAAGCAGACAAATGATGCTGAACCGTTTAGAGGTGTAATAAGAAAAGGTGGTGAAAGAGGTGATAAATTTATTTCAGACGCAGTTGACAGAGTAAACATCTTACCTTATGGCGGAAATGTGACAAAGAAGAAATCAAAAGGTCCTACTGCAGATGAATTGCATAACAGTGCAGAAGAAATGGATTTTGTACCATTAGTTTTTGAAGATGTTTACAATAAAAAATCAATGGTGTTTAGATCTATATTAGGAGACATTACAGATACAATTACACCTGATTGGCAACAAAAAGAATATATTGGTAGGCCACAAAAGGCTGCAGTTTATAAAGGTGTTGGTCGCACAATCGGCTTTAATTTTTCAGTGTATCCAAAGACAAAACAAGAATTTCCAGTATTATTAGAAAAGGTAAACTATCTCGTAGGACAGTGTTATCCAAATCTTGATAAGAATTTAAGACAGACAGGACCTATGATAAGGTTAACTATAGGCGATATCTTGTACAAGCAGTTAGGATATATTACAAGCTGTACAGTAACATTTCCAAATACAAGCACATGGGAATTAGATCCAGGTCTAAGATTTACAAAACTAATTCAAGTATCAATTGAATATACACATATCGGTGGATATGTTCCTGTTGCAACTGGAAAACATTACGGATTACCTTGGTTAAAAGGCGGACAATATGATGGTAATCACGGAGGCTTTAACAATTATCCTAATAGAGAAGACGGCGGTGGAAGTGAAGCACCACCATCTGCGGTGAAAAACTATAGACCACTATTTCAAGAACTAGGACAACAGGATCTATAATGTTTAACAGGTATAAAAATATAAGAAGAAAGAAAGATCCAAAGACAGGATTTAACTATAGGATTCCTGTATTATATCCTAAGATAGAAGAACGTGATGATGATGTCCTTCATAGGGTTATTGTAGGAGAAAGATTAGATCTCCTAGCATACAGATATTATAATGATTCTGGATTGTGGTGGATAATAAGCAGAGCAAACGGATTAGATCCTAGTATAATATCACCTGAAGTTGGGCTAGAACTAAAAATTCCTCAGAATACAGGAGACATCTTAACAAGATTTCAATCATTAAACTCTACAGAGTAAGGTTATAAAATGAACGGTAAAAATATACCTGAAGAAATACGAAGAGGCTTAGATGCTAGATTAGAAGCTATGAGTACTTTTGGTGATAAGACATTAAAATCACCAGCACTAGGTACAGTTTCTGAAGAAGCAGAAGAATTCAGACTTTCAAGAGAGGCAGTTGAAAACTGTTCACCGTTTATAAGAATGATAGGTGGAGGTGTAGCAGACTCATTTTATGTTATGTCAGGGATGTTTAATACAGACTCTAATCCAGAAGCTTTTGATGCAATACAATCAGACATAAACTATATAAACACAAGACCCTCAACATCCAATCTAACAGGCGCTGAGTCTTATTATGAATTAGGTAAGGGTGAAGATATAAGAGAAAAAAGGTTTGGGTATAAAGAACCTGGAATTAATACACTGTCTGTAACAAATCTTACAGACGGTGCAAAAGGTGGTGCTGTAAAACAAGCTGTAGTTCAATTTACAGTATGGAGAATGAATCAGCTAGACGACTTTCAAAGGCATTCTTTTTTATCACTAGGTGCAACAGTAATCATTGATTGGGGATGGGTTAGAGGAGATAAATCTATTCAGTCAGTTTTAGAGCCACCTTCAATTGTAGTAAAAGACGGCGATAAAGTATCATTAGACTTTAGTTTATTTAGTGAAGAAACATCACCAGAAGGTAAGACATTGGCGAGTGCGTGGACAAAACAATCTAAACTAAAATATGGTGATTGGGATGGGTTAATAGGTGTAGTTGCAAAAGTAGATTGGAAGGTAAACGAAGAAGGTGGATTTGAATGCGAAGCAGTAATCCAAGGAAAAGGATCACACGCATTCTCAGATCCTATAGCTATTAAAGAAAGACATAATAGTATTCCACCGTTATACGCATCAGACACTGGTATACAAGACTTCGACACATTTAGATATGCGTGGATGAAGAAGACTGCAGATAATACACAAGGACTTACACCTCAAGAACAAAAGGCGCTCGACGCAGGTTCTCTGGATGAGGCATTACAAAGAGCAAAGACTGGACCAGAAGTTAGCTTAATAGAACGAATAGCATCTCTTGATGTTGAAATAATCACAAAGTTATTTCCTGAGATAAAAAGCGAAGAAAAGGCAAAAAATGGTGATCCAAAAGCAGTAATGTCTAAGAGAATGGAAGCAGCTATGATCTACAAGCCATATCAAAGAATAGATGAAAAAGGGAAGCCAACAGGCAAATATGCCACAGGAGTGTTATCACAAGACAAAAAGACAGAAGAATTTTATAAAAATACACAATTTCAATATGAAATGTGGATTAACTGGGGCTGGTTCGAAGATAATGTTGTTTCTTATTACTCACAAAAGTTCGGCAATAATGCGAAAGGTTCTGCTGTTTTTAGATCTATACAAATAGTTGATGAAGGCCTTAGATCTATTTCTATCGCAAACGATCCAAACTTATTTACATTTACAAACGACTACATCTTACCAGGGCAGACACCTACAAATTGGATACCTGATGAAGTAGGAGATAAGAAAAATTTAATAAAAAATCCTTATAAAGCTTTGGCGCAAGCTATGAATAAAAAAGCTGCAGCTTTTGCTTTACAAGGTAATCCTGAACTAGGAGCTTTAAGACATATTTATATCAACATAAATTTGATAAGAGCAGCATTTTCATCGCCAGGAATTTCAATAAGTGGAGGAATGTTAGCACTCGCAGACTCTCTAAACAGGCATATTAAGTTATGGAATTTTGATTTAAAAATGAGTGAAAAGACATCTATTAATGATCAAACAATACCAACAACTTATTCAATCGTTGAGACAAGACAAAAGAAAGAATATTTTGGATCTGATGTTCTAGATCCTGGAAAATCTTACATTTTTGAAAATAATGGTCTTAACTCTCTAATACAGAGCTGTGATATATCAACTGATATTAGTTCGAGATTAGGCGCATCAGCTTATATGGGAAGGCAGTCTAAACGTACTAGCTTAATAGATCATGTTTTAAAACAGAATGAGAGGCCGTTTCCTGATCAAGAAGAAGTAATGAATCTTGCTAGATTTTACGCAAACTCAGAAGATGGGATGTTTGATGTTGGTGACACAATGGTAATGACAACCGACCCACTATCAGAG
>Ga0209193_1000482_pt1 | contig 26619 bp, 37 predicted proteins | sample COGITO_mtgs_1003_FD_185515 | JGI IMG/M metagenome (GOLD analysis project Ga0209193, IMG submission 185515) | Pelagic marine microbial communities from North Sea - COGITO_mtgs_100330 (SPAdes) (version 2) | ecosystem: Environmental > Aquatic > Marine > Epipelagic ...
CAGCTAATGCTTCCTTTGGTTCTTTTAGTGATACTACTATAAGGTTTTTTGGATTAAGTCCAGGCGGTAATGTTGCTAATCACGCAGTTACTACAAGTGCTATGACAGATGCAAGTGGTACTGCTGTTATTAGTAGAGCTGTAAATAGTGGTACTGCAAAAGGTTCATTAAGAGTTGCAGTCTCTAATAGTGGAGACCCAGGCACAGCAACAAATAATTCATTTGCTGGTGGTACAAGTAATAGTGGTAGTGGCTATGAAACATTAACAACAAACAATGCTGTAGGTAGTGTATCATTTAGTGGTAGTGTTACTATGCACGTAAGATTTGCATTTTTACCTCACGGCAGCGTAACTGAAACTACAAGTAGTACGATTACAGTAACCAACAATAATACATCAGATACAAGTATAACCTTAACTACAAGTGTTACAAGTTTTGGTGGGTTCTGTGTAAGTGAAGGAGTACCAGTGAATTGTATAGACTATTACAAACATATATCTGAATTAGAAGTAGGTGATATGGTTATGTCATACAATTTTGATACAAGTCAAGTAGAAGAAGTAGAGATTTTAAAGATAGAAAAACCTAATCATAGTAATTTAGTAACTTATATATTTGACGATATGGAAGATATACAATACAAACATATTGAATCAAGCCCTACTAACAAAGTTGTTACAGTAAACAGAGGGTTAACTATTACAAAAGACCACCCTATGTATAAAGAAGACGGAACTATGGTTTGTTTAGATACAGATAAAGCACAAGAATTGTATGGACTTGAAGCACAAGAAATACAAAAAGGAGATAGAATTAGATTTATAGACTCTATTAAAACAGTAGATAAATATTTACTAAATCCAGGTGAACAAGAAACTTATACAATATTAACAAAGAATAATAACTTTTACGCAGGTGGCGTATTAGTTCACTCAGAAATAGGGGAATAAAATGTACGGAAAAAGAGGCTCTGTTGGAACAGGGAAAATTAAAAAGAAAAAAATGAAAAAGACACGTCAAGGAAATGGTCGTGGAACTAAGAAAAAATATAAAAGGAAAAAATAATGGAAGTAAATAAAGAAAGTAAATTTACATTTAGTCTAGAAACTTTGGTATCTCTAGCGGTTACTATCTTTATGGTTGTAGGTATGTGGTTCACTTTGCAGGCAGATATTAAAGAAGCAAAGGAGATGCCTAAGCCAGAAATAGGTAGAACTGAGTATGATTTAAAAGACCAAATGATTAGAAATACAATCATACAAACCGAAAAAGATGTTGAAGAGATTAAAGAACAGCAGAAAGAAATGCGTCAAGATGTTAAAAACATTGAACGTATGATGATGCAAAAATGAGGTATAGAGATGAATTGGTTATATGGTATTACATATTTGGTTGGTATTTGTTTATCGGTATCGCCCTTATATGCTCAAAGTAGTTTAAAAGACTTACAGCAGATTCAACTATTGAGTCAAGATGAGTGCGTTATAGTTCAAGTAAATGCAGATTGGAACTTTAAAGCTTCGTTAGATTTAAATGGTTTAAAGAATTGTATATGGTTTAACGCAAGTATAGACGACAAAGAATATGGTGCTATTATTGCTAATGAGTGGAAGATAGTTTCTGTTCCAACAATAATTATGTTTGAGTATGGTAAGGAAATAAAAAGATTTGAAGCTGGATTGTCTTTTAACTTAGACGAAGATAAAATTAAAAGAGGAATTAACAGCGAGATAGATGAAATAATGTTAAGGAGATTTCAATGATATATTTAGCAAGGTGGTTTAAAAAGTTGTTTGGTTGCGTGTTATTAATGGGAGCATTAACAGCACAAGACTTCTTTAAGTTTAGCACTATATATGGTGCATATAGCTTTAGTAGTCCTGTAACTAAAGAACTACAATACCAAGTGTCTGGTGGTCAATTACAAGAACTTCAAGAAGAGCTTGATGACCATACAGTTATGACTTTTGGTATTAGAAAGTTAGCAAGATTTGGTTATGAAAATAAACCTGAAGTATGGTACACAGGTAAAGAAGCACCAATCAATGAAAGTGTTGCTATTGGTAATGTTCCTACAGGTTGGGAGTATGTAATAGAATACTCAGACCATAAAGAGTTTGGAGAAGAGTTTATAAACCAACAGTATATGCTTAGATATATGGGTAAATACTTTATAGCAAAAGCTAATTACGATTTCAGAGGATTGGAAGACGTAGAGTTTGCAGCATTAGATATGCGAGTAAAAAAAGACTTTGGTAATTTAGCATTGTCTATGGGTGTAGCAGGTAGAAGTCACCCAGCATATTTAGACTTTAGACCTATTGATTTATGGTGGGAAGAACAAGGAATTGACACAGATAATTCTACACCTTTTTGGGAGTTTGCATACTTCTATGGATTTACTGATGAATTTGTAGAGCAGTTTACACAGTATGGTTATAGTTACTTTGATTTCAAGTGGTATAATGCAGAAGGTGAACTTGTAGCTAACACAGATGACCAGTTCTATAAACAAATTTATGGAGAGATTGTAAGAGATTACAATGAAGGGTATGCTAAAGAGTTAGGATATCAGAACGAACTAAGTTTATCAGTAGGTGCAGACTATTATAAATATACACCTAAGAACTGGTTTCATTTCTGGGCAACCACATACCCTATAACTAAAGGTATGTCTGACTATTCATTTAACTATGATGTAGCAGAAAATGGTATGGACTATGACTTAGGTTTAGTGTATGGTTGGAAACTAACTAAGAAGTTTGGAGTATTTTTAGAAGGAAGATATCTTAATATGTATGATGTACAATCTTATGAATCTAAGATTGGATTTAATTGGTTGATTTACTAAGAAATCAGATGATAACAGTAACTAAATTATCAGGTAAAAGAAGAAAGTATAATTTTAATGGCAAGAAAAAAAAGAAAAGCAAAAAAAGGAAAACCAAATCCTACAAATAAAGCACTGTACTCTAGAGTAAAGTCAGCTGCTAAACGTAAGTTTGATGTATATCCTTCTGCTTATGCTAATGCTTGGTTAGTAAGAGAGTATAAAAAACGTGGTGGTGGGTATAGTTAATGGCTTATCAAGGCGGACTTAAAAAGTGGTTTAAGGAAGACTGGGTTGATATTGGTTCTAAGAAAAAAAAGGGCAAGTATCAAAAATGTGGTCGTAAGTCTGCTAAGGGTAGTAAAAGAAAATACCCTAAATGTGTTCCAGCTGCTAAAGCTAGAGCAATGAGCACTTCACAAAAAAGGAGTGCAGTAACTAGAAAAAGAAGTAAAGCACAGGGAGTAGGTGGTAAACCTACTAATGTAAAAACATTTGCTAAGAAAACTAATAGAAAGAAAAGAAGATAATGTTCTCTGGTTCTAATGGTGCAGGTAAAGGTGATAAGCCTAGACAGATTAATAAGAAAAAGTTTGATGAAAATTGGGATAAGATTTTTGGCAAGGAAAAAAATGGCAAGAAAAAAAACAAAAGCAATAAGAAAAACTACTAAGGGTAAAGGAGCTAATTACAGACCTACTAAAAAAGGTGCTGGTATGACCGCTAAAGGTGTTAAAGCTTATAGGAAAGCAAACCCTGGTAGTAAACTTAAGACCGCTGTTACTGGTAAAGTAAAGAAAGGCAGCAAGGCAGCTAAGAGAAGAAAGTCTTACTGTGCTAGGTCTTTAGGTCAACTAAAAAGAAGTTCAGCTAAAACCAGAAACGACCCTAATTCAAGAATTAGACAGGCTCGTAGAAGGTGGAAGTGCAGATAAGTTAAATAGTAAAAGGAGAGTAAAATGAATATAGTACTAAGTAAATTATTAACAGGTTTGTTAAGCGAAAAGATTTTAAAAGCTGTGTTATTGAAACTTGGTGACCATTTAATCTTAAAATCTAGTAATAAACTAGATGATGAGATTTGGAACGAAGTTAAAAAAGCACTAAAGTAAAGGAGATACAATGAATTGTGAGTGTAATTGTGGAGGCTGTTAGTGCCTAAACAACCTATTGGTGTCAAACGTTTTGACAAAGGCTTTGTAGATAAAATAGCTCAAAGAGATTTAGTAGCAGGAGCATTGGTAGAAGCGTTAAATGTAGATGTTTCTGTTCAAGGAGCTATCACTAACGGTGATAGTTTTTCTGCTGCTAATGCTACCTTAACTTCAGGTTCTGGTGGTACAGCTATATCTAATAGTGCTATGGTTCAATTAAACCCTGGCAATGGGCTCTTTACGTTCAAATCTGATGTAGCACCTATATCAGGAAAGACTGCAGGTGAGCACATTGTGTTTACTAATGCAGCTGGAGATATCTTTATAAACGATTCTGCAGCTTCTTCTGGTAGTTCTACTCTTATAGAGTTTGATAGTAATGCAGATTTAACTACAGATAATTCAGGAGATTGTAACCCTGTTTATTATTACGCAGACGGTGGACTTAGAATATCTTCTAATAATTTAGATGATTCTAATGCTAGGAAAGCAGGATTTATAAGGCAATCAAGAGATGCAGCTGGTCATTGTTACAACACTACGCTTGGTGATAATATGCACTTGTTTACAAGTGGTTTAGCTGCACCAGTAGTAGGTACATTTACACAGTTTACACCAGTTACACCAGACTCAGCTTCAAATGGAAGTGTAGTTGCTAATGATATTGGTTTAGGTATAGCAGCAGCAGGTACAGACGGACTATGGCAACCAGGTAACTATGCTATAGGTTTAACCTATGTGTATCATAATAATCAAGAGTCTAAAATAACTAACTGGTCTTCTAATTTAAATATAACAGAAGGTCAATATCCTGTTATTCAAATATCTGTAGATGATGATGTATTAGATACTGCTACACAAGAAAAATTTATACAAGGTCTAAGAATATACTTAAGAAACCTTACTGTTGGTGATGAAGAATATGTATTAGCAGCGGATATAGACTTTGAACAAGGTTCAAGAATATCTTTAACTGATGAATTTGATGTATTTGTTGACAAAGGAGATTACATCATAACTGATGACGCTAGAAATGATGAGGGAGATACTACAGCTTATGAAGTAAAACAAGCTAACATAGAAACTTACTCAACTATTAATGGGTTTGCACCTAATGAGCACGCAATACATTTTTACAATGCAGCATTTGGATATAAGACAGCCACTGTTGCTAATCAAAGAGCATTTGTAGCCAACGTTAAGTACGCAGATGCTGTAGGAAAAACTAAAGTAATGGGTGATAGAATACAATACTCACCTACTCTTAGGTATGATACGTTTCCACAAACATATTTTATAGATATAGGTGCTAATGACGGAGATGAGATTGTAAAGATATTAGAATTTAAAGATAGATTATTTGTGTATAAAAAGAATAAACTATTTATTATAAACATATCATCTAACACAGATGCAGGTTGGTATCTTGAAGGAGAGTTTTTAAATCGTGGAGTTACTAGTCCTAATGCTGTAGTAAAAACAGACTTAGGTATTATGTGGGCTAATGAGCACGGATTGTTTGCATTTGCAAATGGTATTAACAAATTATCTGGAGCTATAGAAGAGAAAACTTGGAGAACAAATTTAAATACATCTCGTATGTCAGTAGGATTTATACCAAAAAGAAATCAAATAATAGTTAATAAAGACTCAGCTAGTATGGTCAACGGAGGATATCTATATGACTTACAAACAAAATCATTTGTAAATATAGATGAAGATAATGTTTTGAGCACTGGTGGTGTTTCAGATAACAGACCTATAAGTAATTATATATTATTAAATAATGAATTATGTACATTTGTAGACGATAGTACTAATGGTACTACTAATAATAAACTATTATTCTTTGATGTAGATACATTAAGTGCTCAAACAATAGATATAAAGACAGCTGAGATTACTTCAGGTTTAGAATCTGTAGATAAAAAGTATTACTCTGTATATGTAACATATCAAAACAATGGTTCAGGGTTACAATTAAAAGCTAAGTATAACGACACTTCTTTTGCAGATATTTTTACCACAAGCAACTTGTTAAACTCAAGTTCTTTAATAACACAAGAGTATGTTATAACTACACCACTGTTTAAGAAGTCTATACAATTACAAATAGTTGGTGCTACAGCAACAGATTTTGAGCTACAAGATATAACTATTATTACTAGACCTAAGGGAGTTAGATAGTGAGAACAAAAGCTACACACGCATCAGGCTCAAGTAAGGTGCTCAAGAAAGGTGCGGTGAGCACCAGTAGTATGAAGAACGGTGAAGAAATATTACAGTACCACAATGGTAAGTTAAAAGTAATTAGAAAAGAATTTGGTAAACTATTTGAAATGGAATATAAAAGAGCTGACCATAGAGAGTTAGAAACTTTTGCAAAGTTTTCAGATATAAAAAGACCACAGAAAAATGCTGTTAAAGTACTTAAAGAGGGTGTAAGAATAGCAGAAAATAAAAACTTGTATGCTACTTTACCTGCCACTGGAGATAGTGTTGCAGGTGCAGGAGATGCTGTAGATTCAAGTGGAAACATTATACCAAAACCATAAATAATAGTAGAAATGGCAAGATAGTATTTAATAAATTTTATAGGGATTATGGGATATAACACAACATCAGGACAACAAGCACAAATTGACTACGGTTTAGCTCAAGCCGAAGCTATATCTTCACGTTCAGACACAACCTTTGAGCTAGGTAAACAAAACATAAAAGAAAGAATTATTCTCGAAGACGAGATAGAAACTATAGATAAACTGGCTAGACTAGCTCAACAGAAAGCACAAGACAGAGCTAAAAAAGGTGGCTTTGGTGGTCTTGCTGGGTTTGGAATTGGTACTTTAATATCATTAGCAATTCCTGGTGGAACAGCAGCTTTAAAAGCAGCCAAAGTATTACTACCTGCAATAGGTAGACAAGCAGGTAAAGCTGTTGCTGGTGGATTTAAAGATGTTGAAGTCGGAGACTTAGATAAAAACGTACAAGATAAATTATTACTAGCTAAGTCTAAAGGTAGAAAGATTGAAGATGCTTATGATGATTTCGAAGCAGCAGTAGACGGATTAAATGATAAACAAAAAGATGCTGCGTTTATGGAGTTTGGTATGGACGCTGTTATGGGTTTATCTATGTTGAAGTATGATAAGATTGCAGTAGAGTCAGGTGAAACTTTAGGTGAACTAAGAGAGCTTGGTAAATCAGGAGCAATAGATTATAAATTTAAAGACTATCTAAAAGATATTGTAGATATAAACATCTTAGGTGGTACAGGTACTGATACAACTATGAATATGCTTTCTAATTTAGATGCTCAAGCAGCTGCTACTAACACTAGTAATCAATTACAAGGTTTATTAAATTTTGAACAAGGTAAATTAGGTATGCCTTCAATAGATACTACAGCATCTGACGCTTTTGCTGCAAGTCAAAATGCAGACAACCTAAGAAGGTCTAACCTATTAGAGCAATTTAAAATTGGTGACGCTTCTAAGGCAGCAGGTATAGAAGCAGTAGAAGTTATGGGTCAAAGAGCACCTTTTGATTTCTCACAAGTAATAGACCCTTCTCTTGTAGGTCAAGATACATTGCGTGATATATCAGACGCTTATGAAAAGATTAGCCCTGAATTTAAAACTCAGTTTCCTAGTCAAGTTAACCCAGAAAGATTTGCAGTAGATTTCTTAAGAGGTGATATACGTGGTACACAATACAGTGATGAATTTTACAAAATGGGTGGAGTTGCAGCAGGTGGTGTATCACAATCTGAGTATGCTGCTAAAAATGTATTACCACAATTAAAAGAAAAATTATTTAATACACCAGTAGAACAATTATCACCAGATGCAAGAGCATATAAGTTAGCATTAGACCCTGAAGTTAATGAAGCACTAGCAAAAGAAATATATGAGACTAGAGGATTAGGTCAGTTTTCATCTGCTTCTAAAGTAGAGGCAGCATTTAGACAAGATAATCCTTCTTTCCAAGGTGCTTTCAATAGAAACACAGTAAGCTTTGAACAAATAAAACCTTACATAGCACAAATGGAATCAAGTAATAATCCTTTAGCTATTAACTTGAATAACAATGGTACATTAGATTTTGGACTATATCAAATAAACTCTAAGTTTTTAAATAAAACATTAAAGAATTTTGCTACGAGCACCATAGACGGTAAGCCTGATGTACTTTACGGAGATGTACAAGATATATTAGGTTCATACGGAGCAGTAAGAAACAATCCACTATTTAATTTAGGGAGTCTGTAATGGCTATAAAACCATATAAAATGCCAGACATAGAGGCTATGTTCAAATCGGTTAATCCCAATAGTATTGCACCTGGTAACGCAGCAGGTATAGGTTCTGGTAATCCAGTAAGAAATACTGCACCTTCTTTCTTTATGGAAAATGGTAATATGAATTTATTTAACACACCAGAATATGACACACCAGACGTACCAGACTTAGATGAAGATGATGAAACTGGTGGTGAACCTGATGCTGATGAAGAACAGCAATATGGTGGAGGTCAAGACCCTCTAGATATTTTAAAAGATTTCTTTCCTGACGCAAGTGACGAACGTCTACAAGAACTTGCAAAGTTCGTGTCTGTAATCCCGACAGAGTTATACGAAGCAGCAGACCCAGATGCTGAAATGTATTCACTGATGCGTCAGGATAGAGTAGGTCAATTAGAATCTCAAAGAGATTTAGCGGAAGAAAGAGCAAGAGGTAGTTTGTTTAGAAACTTAGAACAGGCTAGAGGTATGGAAGGTAAACGTGGTTTTGCATTAGGAAGAAACATTTATGGAGACGTAAGTGAAGCGGCAGCACAAAGTTTTGAAGGAGTACAAGATTCTTTTGGTAGAGGTTTGTTTAATATAAATCAATCTATTATTGATAGAGTATCAGGTGCTCAAAGATACTTAGCATCTCTTGAGTCTCAACAAAAAGGCGACTTGTTAAAACTTGCAGACTTAGCAGATTTATTTAAAACAGATGATGATAACGGTTTCACAGGGTCAGATGACCAAGACGATTATGAGGATTAATAATGAGTAGATATATACCAAAAACACAAGACAACTTTTCAGCATTAGTAAGTGAAGGTCTATCTGGTAAAGACCTAGACCCTAATCAATTTACTAGTACTATATTTAGATATTTAAATGAGTCACAAAGAATTACTTTAGAAAATCAAAAGATTGAACAAGACTTACAATACAATAGAAGTAGACAAGAAAGATTAGACGGTATAGCTGAAGAGCAAAACAATTTAAATAATGACTTGTTGGTACTAAGAGAAGTAAATGACTTTGTAAAAAATACACCTCTGTCAGGAGTAACACCTGATTTATCTTTGTTAAATATTACTTCTGAACAGGGTAACCAAATCAGAGATAATATGATGACTGTTAATCAACAGTATAGAAATCATCAGTTTGATATGAATAATAATTATCAAAATTATTTAACCGCTGATAATAAAGAGGCAAGAGATACAGCTTTAAAAAATATGCAAACAGGATTAGGTGTATTAAAACCAGATTCTGCTTTGTATAAAGATATGGACGCTAAGCATAAAGCTGCTATAAAAAAAGAAAACTTTGATGCAAGTATACAAGTAGTAGAAGATAACTTGAGCACCTTAGGTTCTTTCTTTGGAGTTCCTGAACAAGCTATATCTACAGGTATACAAAGAATTAGACAATCAGGTGCAGCAGGTAATTTTGATTTAGCAGAAGGAATATTTAAAGATATTATTAAAACAGCAGGTGGTAACGTACAAGGACAAAGAGAATTAGATGCAGCTATCATTAGCAATCTTGGTTCTATAGTTACTTTATATGACAAGGTTGATGAGTCATACGCTATTACTGATGCTAACAGAACAGATATAAATTCTTATCTAGCAAAAACTATATCAAATGTATTGATGCAATCTAACAATTCTAAAGCTGACAGTGGTGACACAGCTGCTAACATCTTAAGAAGCGACCAATACAATAACATATATTCAGAAGGAAAACTAGTAACCTTACCGCAGAACGTACAACTAGGTAGTGGTATGGTACTAAATCAAGGAGAGCAAATCTTTGCTTATATAGATAAAAATGGTGGCAATAATATGGTTACCATTAACCCAGACGGCACACCAAACTTTACTAACATAATTAAATTTGATGATGATACAGAGTATGATGCCTTACAGGGTATTAATTTATAGGTGAAAAATGGCTCAAGATACAGTACGTTTTAATTTTGCACAACCAGATAGTACCGATACAGTAAGTTTTAATTTTAAACCTACCACAGATACTGTTAAGTTTAACTTGCGAGCACCTAGAGTACTAGAGGAGCAAGAGCAAGTACGAGCACCTATTAAATTTTCTCAAGCACTAATAGAAGGATTTGGTTCTGGTGGTATGTTTATAGAACCAGAAGTTTCTTTCGGTGACTTATCTGCCCCACTAAAAACAGCTAGAGTTATAGGTAATGTTGCAGGTATGTTTACAGTTCACGGTGTATTAAATGCTCTAACTGGTGGTAGTGCTACAGTTGCAGCAGTTAGTATGAAGAGTGCTAAAACAATTCAAAAAGCAGGACAAGCTTGGCAAAAAGGACAAAAGGCAGAAGCTATAGCACAAATTGGGTTAGGTAATACACATACTTTTTACAACTCTAGAGTAGCTACATCTAAGTTTGCAGATGATTTCTTTAACACTGCAGCTAAAAATCCAGATGCTGCACTTAAAATATTACGTGGTCAACGTGTAAGAAAAGAAGCAGCTATCTTTACAGCTTATGGACAAATAGGTACAACAGCTGAACAATTACAATCAGATGAACAGTTTGATGTAATGAAAAATATTAAGTCATTACCTTTTGACGCAGCAGGTGGTGCTCTATATGCAAGAGGTGCTTATAAAAAAGCTGTAGAAAACGCTAACTTGTTTAGTGCTAAGAGATTTACTGTAGGTTCTACAGAAAAAATAGCAGCAGGTATGTTGTCTACAGGTCTTAATAGTTCAGAAGCTACACTCACAGAAAGATTAGCAAGTGGTGTATTTGTTGCAGCCTTTGGTGGATTATCAGGTGGTGCTGAGATAACGAGCACTGTTAACAATGTAAGTCGAGCACTTAGAAGTTATGTTCCCGAGATAAATGAAAAGGGTGTAGCAGATGCTATTGCTAACTACTCAGTACAGAAAGCAGCAAAAGAATTAAGCAGAATACCAAAAGCTTTTGAAGGATTAGATTTTAAAAGTAAGACTGGATTTACAGCTAAAGGTTTCCAAGTAACTAAGAACGATAAAGGTGTTCTTAAAATACGTTATGATGTGTATGCACCCAATACAAAAGAACCTAGAAACAAAGGTGTAGAAACCACATTAGATAAGTTCTTAGAAACATACAAGAGCACACCTAGAAATGTAAATAGAATAATACGAAACGTATTAGAAGACGGGTCTACAAAAGTATTCTTTAACACGGATAAAGATATTAAAAAGTTTTGGGAACAAGGTAAGTGGGGTATCATAACCGCAGATAGAGCACCTAATAAAACACAATTAAAAATATTACCTGGTGAAACAAGAGATGAGGCATTGGTTAGAGATATTGTTGCTAGAGGTTATGATGAAAAAGATATTGTTAGAGTACAGAAGAGTGGTTCTAAAGGATATGAAAACTCTTTTATTGTTAAAAATTTAAAAGAAACAGACGCAATACAGTTAGGTAAACTTACAGGACAAGAACAAATAACCACACACAAAGGTATATATGAACTTGTAAGAAGTAATAAGAAGAAACCAATGGAACTATCTGAAGTTATTCTACACTCTAAAATAGCAGGTAGTACAGTTACTGGAAAAACTGTAGAACAAGGCAAGAAAATTATTGGTAGAAGAGCAAGGGTTTCTGGTGGTGGTTCAGTGTTGATACCTAAGAGAGGTGGTCAAGGTGTTATACAAAGAAATCAAGGAACTGGTAATCAAGTATATGTACCTAATACACCTAACAAATTTATTGGTGATGTATATGTTGTTGAACTATTAAATGGAAGAAAGGTAGCAGTAGGTAATGAAATAGCTTTTGGTAAAGTTACAAGAAAGACTAAGACTTCTAAGTCTATATTAGGTGAAAGTGATTTACAAAAAGTACGTGGTCAATCTAAAAAGGTAGGTAAGAAAGAAAAGCATTTAGGTATACATAACGAAATTAGACAAATAGAATCTCAACTAGGATTAAGAGACGGCAGAGGTAGAGGGTTACACAGAAATTTAAAAGATATTTTATTTAATACAAGAAGAACTAATAGGTTAACTAAAGAACAATCTAAAACATACAAAGGTATTTTAACCAATCAATCTCAAGGTGGTGCTACTGGTGTTAAGATTATTGATGACTTTCTTAAAAATGATTTAACCTCAGTACAATATATGGCAGCTAGAGGTGGACTATCTATACACAGAACATACGAATTCTTGTATGAAAAAACAGGTGCTCCAGTATTTAGAAAGATTGCACAAAGGTTATTAGATAAAGGTGGAGACTCTGAGATTATAAAAGGTAAGTTCTATACAATGCGACGTGCTCAAGATGATTTTAGAAAGGCTAATAGTTTGAGCACCAAAGAGTTCAACAGTATTATGTACGGTTTAGTTATGCCTAAAAGATTTGGTCACTTACTAGAAGGTTATGACAAAGCTTACTTAGAAAAATACTCTGAGATAGTTGCATTACATAAGAAGTTAATGGACGATATATATGTAGACGCTAGAAGTGCTAATGTAAAAGAAGGTGTATTTATTAATGGTAAACTAACACGTATAGATATAAGAAAAGAAAAAGACTTTATGCCTTTAGTTGTTAGTGATGAGCTTCTAGAGTTTGTAAATAAAAATGATAACGTATTTGAGAAAGTATTTGAACAATTAAGATTAAAAAATCCAGGTGCTTCTGATAGTGAGTTGCTTGCTTTATATAAAAGATTTGCTAACAACACAGAAAAAAATGGTATCTATGGTGTACAATACTCAAGAGTATTTGATTTAGACCCAGTATATTTCTTAGATGAAAACGGCGGTGTAATTAGAACCTTGAGCAAAAGTGATTTTAATTTAAAAGAAGGTCAAGTGCTCAATGGTAAAAAGATTGCTAAAAGAATTGAAGCATACTCTGTTGATTATACAGATAGTATGGATAGATATGGTGGTAGAATATCTAACATCATTAGTTTAAGTAAACACTTTGGGGACGGTATCTATAAGTACGGTAATATACGTACGGTTAAAGGTTCTAAAGTATATAGTGATGATATAAACGAACTCTTTAATGAAATTAAACTTCAGACAAAAGGAAGAGGTAAGGAAGTTGACTCAGAAGAATTAATATCTTTATTTCAAAATGACTTAGATAGAATTATAAGAACAGAATCTAGAAGTTTTGGTAGTAGAACTGCTAACAATGTTACTGGTTACGCAGCTACTTTTGGTTTAAGTGGTTTCTTATCACCAGTAAAAAATGCTATGTTAGGTACGGTACAATCAATAGGTACTTTAGGTATTGTAGATTTTTCAAAAGCATTTGCTAATATGGTGTTTAATAAAAACTTTAGAAAGACATATATGGCTGACTATAGAGCTATAGGTGGTGAAGCTTCTGGTATGAAATTCTTAGATACTACATTTAATTTAGAGGGTGCAAGTAGTTGGCGTAAGTTATTAGTGTCAGGTATGACTGCAACAGAGAAGGTTAATCGTGTATTAGCAGTAGCTACAGGAGACTATGCAGCTAATCGAGCACTTAAAACTTTAAACTCTAATGCTTCTGCTAGTAAAAAAACAGAAGCTGCAAGATTACTTAGAGATACTTTAGGTCTTGGTGATGATTATGTTAATGCAGTAAACAATAAAACCTTTAGTCCTGAGCAAAGAAATCGTATGTTAGTACGTGCTCACGGAACTACGCAGGGTATATCAGACCCAATATTTTTACCACGTATGTTTACTGACTCTGAACTAATTAAACCTTTAACTTTGTTTACAAGAATTGCAACTATTGTTACTGATAATGTTTACGCTAATATGGTAAAGCCCGCACGTGAAGGTAACATACAACCTATATTAAGATACGCAGTTGGTGCGGGATTAGGTGGTGCAGCATACACTCAAATAGTTCACGCAGCTTATCAAACAGAACCTGATAAATGGGAAACAATACCTGAAAGACTATGGTCTTATATGGATTACGGCGAACTATTAGGTGTGTTCTCTATTGCAAATGATATTATACAAAGTTTTGTTAAACAAGACGTAGCACCAGCAGAACAATTTGCGGTGTCAAGATTTCTTTCTAACGTTACACAAGCTGCTGTTTATATAGCTAATGGTGTAATGTCTATGGACGAATTAGATGATTACTTCGCTAATACAGATGATATTAAATATGATACAAGTGCAGAACGAAGAGAAGCATTAACTAACTTTGCGGGTCTAACAGCTTTAACTAGTCAAGCAGATAGAGTTGTTAAAGGTTGGACTAAGACAGATGAACTAAAAGGTTACGAAAGTTTTATAAAAGACCAGCGAGAGTTCTTAGTGCTCACTGGTGGTGCTCAAGAACAAAATGCTGCAGCTTATATTCCAAGTTCTGTAGAAGGTTATAGAGCTAACTTACATTATCAATATTTAAGAAATGCTTTTTATGGTGGGTCAGATAAAGAACAATTCTCTAGAGCATACAGAGCTGCAGTTAATGCTAAAGCTATGCAGTTGCAAGCTAAGAATAGAAATACAATGACATCTATCAAAGCTTTCAGACAAGCAGAACAAGAAGTAAATGAGTATCTAAAACAACTTGACCCTACTAAGTTAAGTAAAGAAAGAAATGGTAGAAAGTTTAGTAGATATGATGACTGGTATGGTAGAACATTTAGAAAGAACCCAGAAAGATTAAAACAATTTAATGACCTAAATAAATTCTTTCGTCAAAGACGTAGAGAACTAATACCTTATTCTAAACGAGAACTAAGAGCTAAAGACTACCCTAACTATGTTAAAGAAATGCAATACAGAGGTAACAACTAAAACAAAGTATTAGCGTACTCTGAGGTGCTCAACTCTCGTTCTTCTCTATGAGCTCTAGCTTCTTCTGGTGAATTACAAATCAAAGCACTATCTCCGTCGTAACCTAAATCAAACTTACACGTAGTTCCATATCTATTCTTGGCTACAATTACTTGAGTACCAAACTCTCCGTGCTCGGCTTGTTCATATTCATATACAAAAGGATAGTAGCAGAAGATAACTATTTCTGCGTCTTGTTCAAGATTTCCAGACTCAGCTAAGTCACTGAGCCTTGGAATCTTATCTACTCTATGCTCGATATTACGATTTAATTGCGATACAAGTAGAACACCGCAATCTATTTCTTTAGCTAACCATTTATATCTACGAGTAATCTCGGCGATTCTATGTCTAACATCTTGTTTATCGTAATGTGGAAATTCTATGAACCCAACGTGGTCATCAATGATTATGTCGGGTCTAATCTTTTTAGCTTCATTTAAAGCTTCATCAAGAGTTCTTAAGTTATCAAATAAGTAAAGCGACTTGTAATGTTTTTTTACAAATTCTAAACCTTTTTTAATTTCTTCTTTGTGAGCACTTGCATTACCACGCATATCTTTGTTCTTAACCTTTGTGTGCATAGCAATAAATTTCTTTATTATCTCAACTGCGGGCATTTCTCTAGACACAAGCATTACTTTTTTGCCGTCAAGAATCATATTCTTTACAAAGTTTAATGCCAGGGTGCTCTTTCCATTACCAGGTCTACCCGCTATAATAGATATTTCTCCACGTGTCATACCAACAATAGCTTTATCTATTTTTTCTAAACCAGTTTGTGTTAAATTCTTAGCTGCAAATATAGATTCTTCTGCTTCTTCTGCTAAGCCACTAATGCTTTTATCATTTACATCTATAACATTAGAGAACTTCTCTCCAATGTTTTGCAAGAAAGCTATGTCACTACCTACGTCTTTATAAGAAGTTTGTTCTACTAATCTCTTCTCAAACTTTACTATCTTTTCGTGTAGTTGTCTTCTAATATATAAACTATAAATAGTCTTAGCGTGTAGGTCAAGTCTTGCAGAAGATATTATATCAATCAATCCAGTAATATAATAGGTCATCTTGTAACCTTTTTCTGAGAGATAATTAGATAGTGTTGCTATATCAATAGCCTTATTTGATTTATATAAAGCGTATATGCCGTTCCAAATTACCTCGTGCTTTTCGTGATAGAATACTTTACTTGTCGGTATATACTTTAATACTTCAGTTATTTTTTTATCGTTACTAAGTATAATTCCGAGCACCTCTCGTTCACTAACCCCACTATACATCTTTGTTGTTTCTTTTTCAAGTAATGGTTGGTGGAAGTCGGTCAAGTCTTTTTTGTTCTCTTGATTTTTTTTCTTCAATTTTCTTTCCTTCGTTTCTGATTATCCCAATAAAATAGTAGACGTCGTAGCCTTTATCAGCAAGTGCTCGACGTTCCCAAATGTTTATACAATGTCCTATTACTTCAGTTGTAGTATCAGTACAAGCTTTTAATAGTGTGTATGTTGTTAAGTCATTTAATATAGTAAGAAAGTTTCTTCTTAAACCCTCTACACTTTCATCATCTAACTTAGATAGTAATGCTTTGTTTTTTCTAGGGTAGTTCTTTAATGTGTTTGACCAACCACAAGCGGGGCAACGCACTAATCAACGTGCCTTGATATAAGATACTCGTGTCTTTCGTTTGCACATTTAGAGCAATAAAATTCATCAAATTGTTTGGCAAAATATAACCCTATAACATCTTTCTGTTCATCAATAGTAATTTCTTTATTACAACTTTGACAATAAATCAAATCCTTCTCCTCTTCTTTTATTTTTTTGGACATCTTAATTCCTTAGGACATTTACGTTTATCCATAGGTACTCTATCACCAAAGAATTCTCTTAAAGGAACTTTACCTTTAGGCATAGAGTAGAAACGCCAAGGCTTATTACACGAAGGACATCTATAAGGTTGAAACTTAGATTTATTATTGTAAGCTACTTCATTTTTCTTTCTTCTTTCGCTTTCAATATAGTCGTCGTCGAACCAATCTTCGTCTTTAAAATAAGCTCTTAGCGTCTCTTTAGAATATACACTTTCATATATAAATAGTAAAGCTCTTTCAACAAAGTAAGATATTTTAGTCGTCACATACTTCACAATTTGGATTCACTCTAGAGACCATAAGGTCTTCTGCTGTGTAAGTGCCTTTCTGTTTTTCTTCTTTATTATCTTCTATATATAAACCAAGTCTCATACATAAAACTGATAGATGTAAGTAGAAACTTTGTATATCTCCTTCTGATAAAGGTGTTCCGTCTTTTCTAGTTATACTAAACCTGCTCATTTTGAGCACTTTCATAACTATACTCAGCAACAACTTTACCTTGAGGTGTTGATATATGTCTAGTCTTTATTGGGTGTCCTTCATTTCTTAAGTCCCATATACGAGCACTTAACCTGAAGCAGCCAAATTTTTCTAGAGCACTTAAGGGTGTTATCCTCTCACCATTTTTTAAAGATACTAATATCATATCATTTTGAGTTTGATTCATTGTCCAGACTCCTTATTTATTAGTGCTTGAAAAGTTATTAATGAACCTTTCATACGTTTTAAAATACCAAAACTAATATCTCTTTCTGCTTTCTTTAACTCAACGTCTTCGCATAGCCTGTTAAAGATACTTTGTTGTTGGTCTATAGAGTCTTCCATTGTATCGTAACACTCTTTGAAATACTCTACTTTATTTATCGCTTCCTTCGACATCTTCTTCTCCTTCTTTTGGTAGTGGTGTTCCTTCAGAGACTAGTTCAACTATTTTATTAATGTAATCGTTAATCAAAATATTGTTCTCAACTAATCTAGTTTCTAATTGTACTTGTCCCTGTTTAAGTTCAAGTGCTCTAGTGTATAATCCTTTTACTACTTCACTAGCAGTAGCTAAATCCAAATCAAATGCCGTTCCATTATCGGTAGTAATTGTTACTGGTATTGCATTATCTTTCTTCTTCTTTGACATTATTCAACTCCTTAATGTGTTTCTTTATCAATGATAGCAATAACAAGAAGTAATCTTGTCTCATTACTGCTAAATCTTCTCCCCTATCTTCCCCAACAAACTGAACGTGCAGCTCTGGTATAGGCTTTAGGTGCTCAGCTATTACTTTTCTTTTTTTACACTGAACATAAACGTTATCTTCGATAACCATATCTACTTCTTGATGAAGTCCTCTACTTCTTCCGTCTGAGCCCCAAGTTCTTTCTGCTTTCAACTCAAATCCTTTTGCTCTTTCTACACACTTTCTTTCGTATGTAGTACCTCTTCTTTTATTTTTCGCCGACATAATATCCTTGCTTTTGTACCACCTTATAGTGGCTATATTTATCTAGTAGTTCTCTAAATCTTTTCTTACCTATCACTCCAAGCTTTCCTTTATCTAACAACTCTTGATAAGTATTTAATATCTTAATCTTTTTATCCATAATAATTCCTTATTTTTATAGGTAGCCCCACCTTAGAGAAGGAAGGTTGTATAGTAGGGCTTACCCGTTACGACGACACAAATATTAAAACGGCAACTCGTCTTCTGTTATAGGCACGTTTGAGTTTTCCACATTTTGTGGATTAGATGTTGATAACTTTTTTAACACCTTAGATACTCGTGGTGTAGACATATCATTTCCGTCACGACCAGTCCATTTTTCTACCACAACCTCTACCTCAAACTCCATACCATTAATCATATCTAATGTTAATGAAGGTAGCATTATCTTTCCTTCTTTATTTTCTTTAAGTAAACCGCATTGGTCTAAGAAAATATAGTACCCAGTATTGCTTCCCATATCTGCTTGCAAGTGAGGGTATAATGAAGGGTCGGGTTTTTTAAATCTAAACAAACCCTTATGCTTTACATTAGTTCCATTAATCTCAAACTCTGGTTCAAATATGTCTGCTAAAAATTGACCTTGTATTTCTTTATCGTCTTTAACATTAAGACCTACAACCTTAGCATTATACTTTCCCCCTTCTAACATTGATTGCGGTTTTCTTTCAGTAGGTTCATACCAACTATCTTCTCCGCCTAGTAAATCATTTAGTGTATTATCGTCAACCATTATTTTGCCTCCTTAGACTTAGGTTTATTCTTCTTAGCTTCTTTATATTTATCAGTCCAAATCTTATAGTTTCCCTGATGAATCTTATTAGCTTGTACGTTTGCAACAACTCTATCTCTGAAGTCTTCATCTTCATCTTTAACCAATGTATTTAGGTCGGTGAATTGTTGAGCACTTAACTTTGTAGGCTGTGCTGCTGCCTTTTTTTGAACGCCTTTTACATTGCCGTCCGTATCTTCTTCACTTGCAATACCAACAAAAGAGGCTATACTATATCTTTTAAAGTATGTTATAGCACTACCCATTGATTGATATTTGTTTTGTGCTTGTATTATTTGAGTCTCTATTTTATTAGAGATGTATTCCCCAGACGTGTGCATATATATAGTTACTACACCCACGTTTTCATTTTCTCCACAAGGCATTTGAATAAAAGATATCCCGTGCTTTGATAACAAAGGTCTTACATATTGAAGTAATTTATCTAGTGTCGTATACTTGTGTGCGAACCCTTTACTTTCTTTAGCTAAGTCTTTAATCTCTGCTTGTATCTTTGTTTGTGCGATAGCAATATTAGATATAGAGCTAGACATTTCAAAGTGAAGTGCGGGTCTTGTCAACATAGGTACGTCTACTGGCATACCTAATAATTGGTCTGCTTCTTCTTTAGCGGTTACAAGTTTTTTAACTTTTCCCATATTTTTCTTCTCCATTATTACGTTATTATTAACATTAATCTATAACTATTCATTGTCTTGGTCAAGGAAATTATTATTTGATACATAAGGGCAAAGGTATCTTACTTCGCAATAGCTTTCACACTTCTTACCTTCCCAAGTTTCGAGCACCGAACATTTGTCTGGCACTTCTTGTGCATCTAGAGCACCTACCAATACGTCACGCTTCGTGGTAAAGTATTCTATTATTTCTTCGTCGTCGACAAAAGGAATATCCACAAAATAAATGTTCCTTTCTATTCCCCTATCCCTAGAAATTGCTACACTATAATCTCGTATGTTCATCTGCAACTTCATACTCTTAACTTGATACCCTTTGAGCTCGAGCATATATCGATACATATTAACTTGATATAACCAATCTCCAAAGTCTGCTATACTTTCATCTCGATACCATTGCTTTACTTTCTTAGGTTCTCCCTTGCGACCCCAAGCACCAGAACGTTTATAACGAGCACCAGTCGGGTCTGTTACAAGCGTATGTGTAAGTCCTAAAACTTTCATAGCTTTATAACTTCCTGTGTTTTTGTAGTCGATTAAAGTTTGAGATTCTGTATCGTAATAATCTAAGATACCTGTGATGTCCAATCCTTGAAGCTCTTCTTCCAGCAGATGTTGAGCACCCAAATCCTGATTCTCTAGCATATTGTGATGTATCGTTCCCATTATAGCAAATGCTCTTTCTTGTGGGTTGATATAATATTCTTCGGTTCGTTTAAGATAAGCCTCGCAAGAACCAGATAATAGTTCGGTGGTGCTCGGCGGTCTGTCGTTTGGTCTTTGTGATGACATTGCTTTGAGTGTCGCTACTGACATACACCTTTCGGACATACGGCATTTCTCAAAACAATTTTCAAATGTAGTAACTTCTTTATCGGGACATATAAAACCTATTGCACCCATTATTCCTCCTGTCGTTCGTAATCAAAAAAAGGAAAGTGTATCGTGAGGGTAAGAATTCCTTTCTTAGTATCCGATACTTTCTTTCCTTCTCTTTTTGGTAGCCAACCTGTATCTGCTTTACGATAACCTCTAATAAAGCGATAGATAAATTTAATAATAGATAACAAAAAAGGCAAGCATAACTTGCCTCTCTTGCAAAGGGACACGGGAAAAACCTTGACTAACCCAAGGAAAACAACCCGTATCTATATGAACTAAACAATAAAAAATCTAGCCGTGAAAACTAAAATGATTTCTGCGTCTTCTAGCTAGCTTACTAGTTATACTAACTGAGATAGCATTGACTAACTAGCTAACTAGTTTAGTTAGTATGTTAGCGAAAGTCAAGGATTAATTAATAAAAACTTGAACTTTATTATTCTTTACGTCTACGTTCTGATGTAGATTTTCTTCGGCACTGCGTAAATCTTTTGCTATACATTGCCATATTCTTGTGCTCAAATCTTCCCTTCGTTTCCACGCAAAGGTAAACATTTTTCGCTTTCCATTACTTAACTCTTTTGTAGTCTCGTTATCGAGCATAACTCTAACTCCCTATATTGTTAAACTTACAAGCAATTATTACAATATACGACATAATTGTAATTAGTTTCAACTTTTATTTTCGTGTCGGTCAAGTGCTCGTAAGCCCTCTTTTATTCCGTATTGTATACCAAACAATAAAAGTATCATTACTATAATACTAAAAAATATATTCATTTTTTTCTCCTATTCCTCTGTTGTATAGAGTTCTATTTCATTAGTCAAGTCAGTAAGACTTGCCATTAGTTTTGGTTCTTCTTCCCGAGCACTTGTATTGACAAGATGTCCGTAAGCATAATCCCCGCCAACATAATCGCCATACTGAACGATTACTATATCTTTGTCTCCGTACTCCGCTTGTATTGTATCTAGTTCTGATATTAGTTTACTTATCTTCATCTCTTTCTCCTTATACTACTGATGTTATTGTAGAACATAAACTCAAACCCAAGCTTGTTAAGCTTGCTAATATGTTTATCTATTTTCTCTTGTATGTCAAGTGCCTGTTCGCCATTACTTTTTCTTTCCATTAGTATCTCTCTCCTCTTATTATTTGTAAAATAATCTCTGCTAATTCTGTTTCGCCTTTCATATGTGAAAGTTCTGTATCCGATATAGGTCTCTTAGTTTTGTAAGACTCTGCTTTACGTTCTTCGTTGGTACTCAGAATATCTGAGCACTTTAACGTTATGTATTCTTTTATCGAATAATTTTTAGCATTACTCAGTTTCAGTTGTCGTATCTGTTTGTTATATATCTTAGACATTTAATAACTCCTCCCATTTTTTCATTTCATTTAATAAACCTTGAGCACACTCTTTTCTTCCTAAAAGAAATTCATCTGTGCCACACTCTTGATTTACCTCTACCTCTAGCCATAGTTTCATACGCATAAATAGAATTATCATCACTCGTGGTTTCTTTCCTAACATATAAAGTCCCTCCTTAAACACAAAACCCCTACCAAGCTATTGCTTAATAGGGGTTTGCTTTGTTTGTCGTTCGTCTTACGCATTTGCACTTGCCTCTAGACTGGCTTTAACCGCCGTGTCTTGAGCCTTTTTAAGTATCTTCTGATAGTCATCAGTATATATGTGATAGAACACCGAGAACAAAGTTCTCCCAATGTAATCCATATCTTCTGAGTTCGAGGGTTGGTCTTCTCTCAACTCTTTACTAGCGATAGCTAGTGCTTGACCAAGTATTAATTGACCTCGAGCACTGCTTACAAACTCTCTAGCATTTTCTATTTCAGTCTGCGTTGGTTTAGTTACTTTACTTTTTTGCATATCTTTTCCTATCTTAGGCATTAGCTATGTCCTCCACGTTTATTTGTCTATCTTTATCTTCGGTAATCGATTTCATCTCTGCTAGCTTGCCCATATTTTGTATCATCTCAATAGCAAATTGACACTCTTTTATTAGGGTCGCTAATAGTTTTACTAGTCTATCGGGTGTATTACCTTTGACTCCCTCAACTTGTAAGTGGTCTACCCCATTGTGGTCTTTGACTCTTGAAAGTTTAGCGGAAGATATCTCTGCAAACTTACGTTCTCTAATTGAATCTGAGCACACTTGAAAGATAGCTAGCAACTCTACGGGTTGTAACATACTTAGTGCGTCACCCATTGCTTGTTGTAATCTTCGTCTCTCGTTGTCGTGTTCTTTGTCTCCAGTATCCCAACTAGCAAACTCTACTTGCATAGGTCTTTGACCTTCGCCCTTAGGTATAGACTTGCCTTTTCTATCTGAAGATAGTATAAGGTCTTCTATTTCTTGTTGTTGTTTTTTATTGAATTTTGACATCTGAATTTCCTCCTCGTCTGTCGGTTAGCATATTATAACTTAACGAATTCACTCTGAATTAGTCAAGGAATTAATTTACGTAGTAAATAAATTACTTGTTCCTCTTTTGTTTTCTATCAAAATCTTTTAGTATTTCCCAAATCTTATCTATCTGTTCAACACTATACCACTCTTTCAAGACTTCAAATATTTTATCGTAATTACTCATTTGTTCTCCAGTAGTTTAACTTGCTCGTCGTTTAAGTTAGTAAGTTCGTACCTGCTACCGAGCCTCTTTTGAAACTCGATAAGCAAATCTTCGTAGCTAAAATTGTCGAGCACTCTTCTGTACTCTTCACGTATTAGCTTGTTTTCATAACGTTCTTCGGGTGTTGCGGTTTGCTTTAGCAAAGGAAACAACTCTCTCAAGAGCACACTCTGCAACACCCAAGCACCATTGTATTGTATGTCTATGGCTTTCTTCACTCGAAAAACTCCTTTCTTACAATGTACTCTATGCACTTGTAAACAAAGATTGAAAATATTATTAGTAGTAATAACTCCGCTTGTGTCAAGCAAGAGTAGTATACTATGTCTTGGTCTACGTCGTAGTACATATTACCCCTCCCCAAATAGTTTGTTGTGTGCCTTACGCACTTTCATCATATTCTTCTTCTCAAGAATCGTTGGTTCACATATAAAGTACTTACCTTTCTCGTCTATAAAGGCAACTATCTCGTCTAGATATACCGACCCTATATCTCCAAAGTATCCGTTTGCCTCGTCAATGTGTACCATACGGGTTACACCACCTCGCTTGTTCTCTGAAAGAGTAGCGGTTCTGCACTTGTCACTGATACCTTTGATAGGTAAGAGCACTAGTCTATCTCCCTTTTTAAGGTCGTTAAATTTAATCTTGTCAATGTCTAGCTTTAGCATTGCCTCGTCATAAAACATACACATAATCTTCGCTTGATGTTCGTCGTTCTTATAGTTACGTGTGATTCTTTCGTGTACTTCATTGCGTTCTAATTTCATATTTGTTTGCATTGTTTTTTCCTCGTTGGTTGTTCGCATATAATATCTTAAGGGTAATACAAGGTTGGTGTCAAGGAATTAATTTACTACGTAAATAAATTACTTGTATACATTGTCGTCGGTAATGACTTGCGTATGTGTGCGGGGTAGAAGGGATTTGTCACACCCCCCATAGTAGGGAAAATGCGTACGAGATTTTAGCTACTAGCTAAAATAGCAGGGTGAAGTGCTCAGAAAATTGTGCTCAAAAAAAAAGGGACTAGTAAGTTCTTTTACTAGTCCCTTAGGGAATAACTAAACGATTGTTTAGTTACTTGTTGATAGTGCCTACAATGTCCGTGATGATTGTATCAAGGTCGGAGTTGTAACCGACATATACATCTGAGTCGGTATACTCTTTGTAGAATTCCTCGTTTTCCTCGGGGAAAACAATGGAGTATAGACTTGAGCCCATACCATCTTGTTTGAGGATAGTGGAACGAGTATCGAAGATGAAATCTCTAAAGATACCTACCGAAGAGAACGTAAGTAGTTTAGCCTCGTTAACTGGTTCGTCGGGACGCTTAGCCACAAAGGACGTACGTACAATCACACGTCCACTGGTATTGAGTTTACCACAACCTTTGAGCCCGTAATTGAAGTTGGTCGTACCGAACTTTATCTCGACGGCATAACCTTTGTCCTCAAGTGCCTTGGCTACTGCGACGGCGTAGCAAGAACTCTCGAGTATGTGCTCGGGGTCAATGTCACACAATCTAGCGAGGTCAATGAAGATTCGAACACATTGAGATTGGTTCTGACGTCGTAGACTTTCCATAGGGTCGAGACCACACATAGCTTTATCAATGTTGATGATACTACCCGCTAGGTCGGCTCGTCTCTTACGCCTACAATCTACGCCCATATTACCCAATTTTTCAAGGGTGTCGGGTTGAGCATTTAGCTTACGCTTGAGCTCTTGATAGTACTCGAAGATTCGTTGCGTGCTATAACCTCGTTGTATTATCTCGAGTTGCTTGGCTCTCGTATGTATGTTGATATGTCGTGAACGTGTCCAACCTAAGCGATAGTTATCCTTTCGTTTACGACGGAAACGTTCTGGATTTGCGTCCTTGAGCACCTTTAACATATCGTCGATAGACTCAAAGTCTATGCCGACTATACGTTTGGCGTCTTCTATTCGTCGTTGCGAATAACTAGACGTGACCAACGCTTTCAAGCTTGCCTTGTTGTAGGCTCGTGTATTATGTGCTAGTATGTTTTCGTTCATATTTTGCCCCCTTATTTGATTCGGTTTGACTCGACAAAGTTGTCAAAGTCGTAGTTGAAGTAGTCGAGACTAGCGTTCCTCGTACGGAATACACTTATCGTAGATAACTCGTCGTCCGTCCAATTACTAAAGTACATCTCGAGTACCGAACGATAATCCATATTGGCTTGGCGAATAAGTTTCGCACCTTGAGCACTTGCTCTTATGCCAACGAGTTTGCGAACGTTACGTCTTGGGTCTTCGACACATTTTCGAACGGCTCGAAGAGACTTGCGAAGACGCTTGAGTTCCTTAGTTATACCTTGAGGGGTATAGTCGGCGAATACCTCGTAAGCGTTGCCGTACTTAGGTCTCTCGTCGGTAAGACCATAGACAAGATTCTCTATTCGTCTATCCGTTCCTAAGTACATCTTGGAACATACGAATCTATCAAGCGTAGCTTGGTCTAGTTGCTTACGGACATAACCACCCGCACCGCCACTGCCACTGCCCCACGTATTAGCCGTCGCTATAATGTAGCAATTCTTAGCACGCTTGGCAATTTCATTGCCACGTCTAAGCGGTGTGCTCATTACGTCGTTAGCTAATAGCGAATTGAGACCGACCATAACGTCTGGGTCTGCATTATCGAATTCGTCGAGTAGAATTACCCCGCCTTGCTCAACCACGTTGAGAAATTTAGTATCGATAAATTCGCCTTTCATATTCATACGTCCCGTCAAGTGAGCCTCTGAAACCCCCGCACTAAGCGAGATAGAGTAGAAGTCTTTATCGACGTTAAAGCCTAAGTGCTCGGCAATTTGCTCTGCAATAGTCGTCTTACCACTACCCGCACCACCTACAAGAAGTGCTTGTCTATTCGTCTCGACAATAGCCTTGAGCAACGGCATTTGCCAGTGCTCGAGTTTACTACTACTAGACGGCGTAGTAGTTGAGGTTGGCTTGTTTGCCTTGGGCTTTATAGCGTCGGCTATAAGCTTTTGGATATCCTCTATTGTCGGAGTTTCACTAGTATCGTCACTACTAGGCTCGTTGTTTGGTTCACTAGTGTCGTCACTACTAGGCTCACTAGGCTCGCTA
>Ga0209193_1000489_pt1 | contig 26202 bp, 43 predicted proteins | sample COGITO_mtgs_1003_FD_185515 | JGI IMG/M metagenome (GOLD analysis project Ga0209193, IMG submission 185515) | Pelagic marine microbial communities from North Sea - COGITO_mtgs_100330 (SPAdes) (version 2) | ecosystem: Environmental > Aquatic > Marine > Epipelagic ...
AGCAAAGGAAGCTGCAAAGCTGGGTGTAAGGCAAGCACTAAAGGCTAAGATTAAAAACTTTGCATCACCTGCAGTTTTAAAAAGTCTAGCTGCAGAAGGTACAGTTGCAGGTGCAGGTGGTGCATATCAAGGTTATGAAAAACAAAGTGTAGAGAAGGACATTGGTCTACGTAAAGAGATTGATCCTACCACTGTTGCATTACAAGGTATACTAGAAGGCACGATAAGTCCTGTTGCAGGTGTAGCTGCTAGTATGTTAGGAACTGCTGTAGCAAGACCTGCTAAGTCTGGCTTTGATATGGTAAGAAATAATATACCTGCTGTTGAAAGAGCATCTTCATGGATGGAACGTAATCTTTTGCCTACCGCAGGTGTGTCTGAAGTTCAGCGTAGACTTATTGAACGTAATGCAGGACAAGCATCTTCACTTAAAGATCAAGCTGATAAACTTACAGAACAATTTAATACAGTTTTGTCTAAGTCCTTTACTCCTGAAGAAGTGCAGGGTGAGAGTAGTTTAATTAACAAAGCATTGCAGGGTGATGCAACTTCTATTAGAGAAGTAACTGCAAAGGATGCAGAAGCAGGTAGAATTATAAATGACTTTTTTGATCTACGAGAAGAGTCATTTAGGTATGGTAGAGATGCTGCATTAAACAAACAAACAAAAGGAATTTTTGATAAAGATTCTAACTACGTTCGTAGTGTTCCTGAAGCGTATGCAGTAAATAAAAGAACACAAAACTTTGATGAATTTATAAAAGATAATCCAACTATTCTTACAGAATTAAAATCTTCTATGGCAGCAGACCCAACAAATGTGCGGTGGGAAAAGTACACTAAAGAATATATCACAACTGATGGACGTATAATTAGTAATGCAGATGAGAATGAATTTGTTTTACAAGCAGCTAAAAATTTATACCAACCGTCACGTAGTATGCGAAAAGAAACAGGTTCATTTGAAAAGAAGTTAGATCAGGATGCACTTCCTAATGTTGTAAGAAAAATACTTGGATATAATAATCGTCCTGCTTTGCGTATAACAGAAACAATCAACGGTATTGTAGATACAGCAGCAAGAGCAAACACTGCTAGAGATATTGTTAATGATGCACTAAATAGAGGTTCTGCTATTGCAGCTAAAAGTCCAGCAGAAGCAAGAGAAATATTTAGGCAGAAGTTTCCTGACCAAGATATAAGTGATGTTATGTCTGTTACTGGCACAGTTAAACCTGCTAAATATCAAGGTAGTGAGATTGAAGAGACGGTTATGAATGTACCGTTTCAACGCATAGATGAAAAATTAAAAAACATCTACATAACAAAAGATGAGGGTGTAAGATTAAAGGAACTATTTGATACAAATTTCTTTGGTCATCAAGCTGCAGAAAAAGATAACCTAATTGGTACAGCTATGCGGTCTTTCTTAGGCACACAGGCTTTTGCCAAAGCAGGTAAGACAGTTTACAGTCCTATCGCTATGATGCGTAATGCTATAGGTGCTGCAGGTTATGCTGCATCTAGTGGTAACACTAAAGGATTGATTGATGGTGGTAGATATATAGGTAATCTACTAAAGAAAGGTGGTACAAATAATTCTGAGTTAAGAACAGCTATACGAGAGTTTCAAGATTTAGGTTTACAAGGATCAAACATTGATCTTAATCAAACTTTAAGACGATTTGGTGATGTTACTGATAACATGGATGATGGTAATATCATGCAAAAGTTTATGGTTAGTGGTGGTCTAACTACATTTGGTAAACCGGGTAAGGCAGTTGCTAAAGCAGCAAGAGAATCATACGGTGCTATTGATGATGCTGCTAAATTTTCAGTATTTATGAATGAAAGACAACAAGCTAAAAAAGTATTTGATTCCTTTTCTCCTGAGATACAGCAAAGAAAACTAGCAGAGTTTCAACAGCAGTACAGTGTTATAAATCCTACACGTGAAGACTATATCAACGAGCAAGCTGCAATTAAGACAGGTAATGTAACACCACTATATGGTCGCATTCCTCCGTTGTTAGAAAAGATGCGAGCATTTCCTATCATTGGTTCATTTACTGCCTACCCTGCAGAACGTCTACGTAACGTATATCAAATTCTTAAAACTGGAACTGACGAAATGGTTGAAGGTTTTGAGACAGGTAATGCAGCTTTACGTAATCAAGGTATTAAAAGACTTGCTTCTTTATATGCAGTGCAGGGTGCGATATACACAGGTGCATATGGTATTAATGCTGCTCTTGGAGAGAACGAAACAGTAGATAAGATGAGAGCAAGTCTACCTGATTGGCAGAAAAATTCTGCACTGATTGTAACGGGTAGAACAAAAGATGGTATGCCTACATATGTAGATGTTAGTTATCTAAATCCTGATCAATATGTTATTGGAGGTATTGTACCTCTTATGATGAAAGCATCACGTGGTGAAGATGTGAGTAAAGATTTAGATGAGTCTATTGTTCAAGCAGGAAAGAAACTATTTGAACCTTATGTGTCTCCTTCTCTTGCACTAGAAGCAGCTATGGATTTAGGTAATGTAGTTACGGGTAAATCAACTGACGTTGCCAGAGACTTAGCCTCTATGGGTAAATCATTAGAACCGGGATATACTAAGTTTGTACGAGATATGGCACAAGATGCAGAAGCATTTGAGAAGTTTGGTACTCCCGGTTCAGATGTAGAACGGTTCTTCTATCCTCAAAGGTTTGGTACAGTAGATGAACCTGCTGAAGGATTTATTGATTTACTACAAAAGAATGGTTTAGGTTTTCCCGGTTTAAGAGAAGAGGTATTTAATCCTAAGAGAGTTATGGGATATACTCTTAATACAATTAATTCTAATGCACGGCAGAACTTTAATAGTTTTACAGGTAAACTTGCTGACATGCTTGCTGATCCTAGATCAAGGTATGACTATGAAGAAGTTATGAAAGAATATAATGAAGTTCTTCAAGAGCAATTTACTGCACAACAAGCTATTCGTAAATTGTTTCAAGACATGGATGGGATAATAGGCAAACAAGAATTAATAAAAGATTTAAACTCATATGATCTACGTGGTGTAGTACCATCTAAAAAGGTTATACGTGGTATTTTAAATGGTCGTGCTGCACCTACTACAAAAGCAGACAAGAGACAATTTTGGTTAGATATAAATAGAAACTTATATGAGAAAACTGGTGAGTACTACACTCAAGAGATAGCAGATTTAAGACGAAACATGGCTAAACTAGAAAACTTTTACCGTGGTGCTGATCTACGTGGTGATCCACCAGAATTACAAATTGGAGAATAACTATGGGTATACCATCATCAGTTACAAGATTTGGCAAGAACGAACCATTTGATTTACAGGTATCTCGTAATCAAATATATGATCACAAGATCATCTTTAAATTTGGATTTAATCCAGATATTAACGGTTCTGAAGAAACTATCTGGGATGCTGGTGGTATCTATGCTTATCCATCTGCAGCTACTGTAATGAAAGTTTCATCTGGTTCTACTAATGATACTGCTGCAGGTACAGGAGCAAGGACTATTCTTGTTCAAGGTCTTGATGCAGACTACAACGAGGCACAGGAAATTGTAACTCTCAATGGTCAGACAGCAGTAAATACTACCACCTCTTTTCTTAGAGTAACCAGAGCATATGTTCTGACAGCAGGATCAGGAGGTACAGCAGCGGGTAATATCTATGTGGGTGTAGGCACTGTAACTACTGGTGTTCCTGCTACTATCTATGCTCAGATTACACTGGGAGAGAATCAAACTCTTATGGGACTTTGGACAGTACCTGCAGGTTATACAGGATACTTTGATCATTTTAATGTGGCAACAGGTACAACAAATGCCAATCAGTACGTCTCTATCAGAGCAATACAAAGAAATTTTGGTGGTGTATTTAGAACTATGATAAAACAAACTATTGGGTCTGGTGGTGTAGCAGACTTTGTTATTAAATATCCAATTGAAGTACAGGAAAAGACTGACCTTGAGATGAGAGCATCTAGTTCAGGGTCAAACAATCTTGTGTCTGCTGACTTTTCTGTTGTCTATATTAAGAATGAATCAAACTAATGGAAATGGATGCGCAGTTTCTGTTTCAAGTTGGAGCAGTAGTTGCATCACTGTCTGGTGCATGGGCATTAGTACGTGCACAGGTAAATACATTGAAGGCAACTCAAGAAGAAATTAAAGGTCATGTTGATGAGGTAAATAGAGAACTTGATGAAACAGAGAATAATGTAGCTGTACTAAGACAACAAATAAAAGTACTATCTGATATTCTTAGTCCAGATAATCTCGCTGCTGAACATAAAAGAAAAGGTCAGGTTCAGGAACAAATTAAAAAATTACAAGAAGAAGTGACAACTTTACAACACATGCACAATGGTCGTCATCCTTTTATAGATGAACTAGCTAGCAGTCATCTTCAACGTAATCCTCATTCTCCACAGAAGTAAACCAAGAGCATTTAAGAAACATCTTAGATGCTCTGTCTTCTCCTAATATCTCTAAGCTATTAACTATCTCCTGTTCTAGTTCAGCAATAGATTTAACAGCTTCTTCTTCCTTTGTAGAACGAATGCGGGACAATACCTCTAGTGCTTTGATTGCACTGTTGGTATGTCCTGCACTCTTAGCATAATTGTATTGGTTTTCTACCTCTGCAATAACGTCAATGCGTGTCTCAAGTTCCTTCTCAAGTTCCTCAATACGCTCGTTAATCTCAGGTCGTTGCTTTAGTCTATGACCCTGTGTATGTGCGGATACATCTGAATATCCTGCAGCTTTAGCAGCTTCAGTAGCATTACGGTACATCACATAGGCTTGACAGAACTTCTCCTGCTTTAGATTAAGTTCCTTCATTTACAAAACTTTTCCCATGTAAGGTTATGACTTAGTATCTGACGAGCAGTATCGTTAGAGATAGAATCAGCATCACTGATAAGAATTGGAAAGGACCAACTACAGAACGCCGCCTCTCCTCCAACGCTTTCGCAACCGCTTAATAACATCACCGTCAGACATACGGCTAACTTCGTTTTCAATTTTATTTCTTTCCTGTGTATTCTTAACTGCCTGTTCAAGTTCTTTCTTCTGTGCATTATCTCTTCCTGCCTTAAACGCAAAGACTAAAGGCAGTATCTTTGTAAAGATATTTAGCACAGAAGAAAATAAAGAAAGCATTAGTCTACCTTCTCAGTTGTACCTTTAATAACCTCAACCTCTTCAGGTTTTACTTCAGGCTTTCCTGTTTCTTTGGCTTTACCAATGGTAAGACTAAGAAATTCTACAGCCTTGTATATTTTTCCAAGAACTGTATCAGGATCAGGTGTTTTAGTTCCTGCAATGATAAGACTTGCAATTGTAATAACACCAGTAACAGTGCTAAGAATAACGTCTGAATTATTAGTAACAAGTTCAAGCATTTGATTCTCCTTTAAGCTGCCTGTTTAGTAATTAGATTAGCATAATAAACTTTATCTGCTTGCTTTGAAGTTTTGAAAACTTCAGCAACAAGAGTGTTCTTACTATACATAAAGATATTCATTTCAATAGCATCATTGTCAAATAGTTTTTCACAATCCTGTGCCATTGCAAGAAGTTCACCAGTAGTCCAAAACTCTGAACCGTTTGTCTCTACCTTCATGTACTTGTTTCTACCATCTTCTAACTTTTCTTTCAGATCAATAGCTGTCTCATCAGGGAATGAACAGTCAAAACCAAACAGATGAAAGTTTCTAAAGCCAAAGATATGCATCATGCCTATTGCTCTCATTGCTGCACAAGTACCACCATTAACAAACGTAGTGTCTTCAGGTACATTTAGTTTCTCATTGATCTTTAGACTCTTACCTTCTTGATTCTTTACTGTGTTAGCTACTGCCTGTGAGTAAGCGTGCCATCCATACACCTGATCAGTCTTAGACTGCAGCAATTTTGTAACTGAAGGATCAGTCATTGATGCAATGAAGAACATTGTACTAGGATCAACCGTCTCAAACAGAGTGGACCGTACAACACCATGTGTACTTTCACCTTCAATAGGTCGAGGGTCTAGTATAACACATGCCCATGGTTTTATACCAGCCTTGAGCAGCTTTGGATAGCTATGCTTTACGCAGACAATTCGTCCATTTGTTTTCTTTTGTAGCTTCTTCAGTTCCTTAAAGTCAATAGATGATCCACCAGATACAATGATAGCATGTTCGTCATGTACGTGACAGTTACGGATCATGTCCCAACTGCTGATAAGTTCTACATTCTTATTAATATTGTCAACTATGTTATCCTTTGGTACAGAATCACGTGGCTGTACTACAATAGGTACACGCCTAAACTCTACAGGTAAATCAGGTAAGTCATCATCATTCAGTAGCACTGCTAGGTGTGTATGTCCACCATCTTTTACTCTGTCCTGTGAAGGAAGAACTGTAATACGTTTACCCTTTAAAGACTTTACAAAACGGTTTACTGTCTGATGTTTCTCGTCAACAATCTTTCCTTCCTGATCTTTGGAAAAGAAATTATTGAAGACAATAACAGGAACATGGTCAAGGTTATCATAGTCTGCCTTCTTTGTTTTCTCGCTGTTGCCACCATCAATGAATGCAAAGGATACATTCTTTAACTTACTACGGTGTTTCTTTAGTGTCTTCTTACTATCACCCTTGTACAAGTTAAAGGTAAACGTCTTATCTTTTTCTTTCATCTTCTCTGCAAATTCTGTAAGACGTTTTGTCACAGCTTCCAAGGCATTGTGTGCTTTATCGTTAAACTCTAACTCGTCTGTTTCTGTTGTTGCATTTTCAAATAGATCAAAGCCTGTGTAGTGTAGTGTATCAGTCTTCTCAAACGCAGCAAGGGACATTTCAATAGCACGTCCACCATTCCATGTACCTACTTCTACGATACTATCAGTAGCATATGTACGTACCAGATCAGCAAGCTGACGATAGCGAGGAAGATTAACATCAGGTGTAACTTCTTCCTTAGATATTTTCTGCTTTAGATTACCCTTATAGTGTACCATATACTCAGATAGTGGAGAGTTGGTAAAGGCAGCAAGACCTTTTACATTAGGTGTTAGGTTCTGTGCCTTCATACCATGAGCAAGATATATTTTTAATAGTCGTTCAAAGATAAAACCATCGTGCCACTCACGATACGATACTACCTCACCAATATCATAGCATCCTCGTAGGTCAGCTAATAGATAGTGAGGTGACTCATAGTCAAGATTGAAAGCAATAAAAGAAGTTTCACTATAGTCAACGTCTTTCCTACCTAAGTAAACCAACTCTGCTTTTTGGGAAACAAAGGTATCTAAATTTTTCTGAGAGAAAGGCTTAGTGGTTACTGTATCAGCATCCAACCAGATCATCCATCCACCCTTTGCCTCTTTCTCACCAATCTCTAAGGATAGGTCAGTCATAGCATATACTTTGTGTGACCACTTGATAGCATCCATACGCCAGTTGTACTGCATATTGCCACCCTCAGTACCATCATGGTCTTTCATTCTTTCTCTATAGTCAAGCATGTCTTGAACATCATTTAGATTACGATACTCAATAACTTCTGACTGTGGAAAGTCAGCTACTAATTCTTCAGGGCAGTCATGGTAGTATGCTATTAACTTTAGATCGTTCTTCCAAAACTTTTCCACTGACTCTAGCATATTCTTAGCGTAGCTTACATAACCACTAGCACTAAATGATGTTACAAACTTAGTCATATTGTTCACTCATCTCCCTGTATAATTCATTCCATTCTTTTGCATATTGATTATCAATATCTCTTTTACCTTCCCAGTTTCTAAACAATGGTCCTCCTGTTGTAAAGTGTACACACTTAGGATCAATGTCTTCAGATGAATGACCATCAAGCCAGTTCCATTCTTCAGATACTTGACTTACTGTCTCTGCCCAACACATACCATGTAACCAACTTCCGCTACTGGTGTTTACAGAAGACACAGTTAGTTCATTTAGTTCTGGATTACCACAGTTAAACAACATAAAACTTGACCAGTTCTTTCTAAAATAATTTTGTTGTACTTTATTTTTCATTTTATATTTGTCAGTAGGTTGGTACTTATGATGTACACAAGCTACAGAAAATTTTCTATTATAGAAGATATTAAATAATTTATTTATATCGTCTCTCATGTACATATCACAGTCCATAAACAACGCATGTCCTTGATGTACATTCAGAAATGGTACAAGAAAACGTGTGAAACTAAACTCAGTAGAAAATGGTTTACCGTCAAATGAATCTACCTGCTGACCATCCTTTATAATTTTTGTTCGCCAGTATAAACCTGTTCGCCTTAAACTATCCTGTTTTAGTCTAACAATATTTACAGGTGATGAAGCATATTTATTTATACTGTATTCAAGAACGTCACAGTAAGTTTTTTCTGTAGGGTCATAACCTATGTAAACTGTAGGAATACTACTCATCAGTATCTTCCTCTTCAATCTTTTCTGTAAGTTCTTTAAATGTAGTAAACTGTGAAGGCACCATAAAATATTCTAGTGTTGTTAGCATAGCATTCTTTAACTCATCTTCAATCAGATCACTACTAAGATCATCTATTATAACTGTCTTTAATATTTCTACAACAAGATTATCACAGGTAGTAGTTGTTAAATCTATTTTAATTGTTGGTTCAGTATCTAAAAAACTCATTGTATTCCTTTAAAAAAAGGGGATGCGCTTCAGATAATAGCACACCCCCTAAGTATTATGTCTACTTTATTGCGATCAACTTAGGTTGTTCTTCTTCAGGAACAACTTCTTCCAATGTAATAGTAAGAAGACCATCCTTTAAGTCTGCGTCTCTTACTTCCATAGTATCAGACAGGGAGAATGATTTACGGAACTTACGTGCCGCAATGCCTGATACAATATAGTTTCTATTATCATTGCCATCTCTATCGCCAACAATATTAAGAATACTATCCTTCAATTCAATTGAAATATTTTCTTTTGAGTAACCAGCAACAGCAAGTGTTAGCTTATAAAAATTATCATCCTTTTCTAAATCATGCGGAGGGAATGCACCAACATTACTTGGCACATGCTTGAACAAATCTTCAAAGGTAAATCCCAACATATAGTCTGGGAGTGTCATACGATTTTTGTTAATATAGTCAATAAAGTTCATTGTTATCTCCTTGTTAAGCAAGTTAGTTTGGCACACCACTATGGTCGTACCATGCACATACTACTACAGTATACAATCGTTGTCAAGAAAAAAGTTAAGTAAACTTTTCTCCTCTAAACCAACAGACAAATGAACATCGTTCACCTTCTTTTACTTTTGTAATACGATGATAGACAAAGGAAGGAAAGACAGCAATGCTGCCAGTTTTTCTCATATCTTTAAGTGTAGCAAACCTGTCTCCAGATTGAGGATGCACCCACTTCTGTACCTGTAAATCACCACCCTTAAACTCACTGTTAAGTGTGACACACACTGCCAGCTTTCTTCTGTAAGGATCAGAGGGTAGTTCTACGCCAGCATCCATGTGCCAATCGTAGAACTGTCCCTTGCCATAGAAGGAAATCTGTGGAGTTTCAAAACAATTTATGTGAAAGTTCCAGCCAGCTTCCTCGTTAGCTGTCTCTGCGTACAGTTGCAGAATGGAAGTTAGTTCAGGATTTTCTAACCAAGCAAGTCTACTATTTCTTACCTTTTCAAGTAGAACACTATTGCCATTCTGAGATACATCCGCTTCCTGACTGTCTAACTCCTTAGCAATACCTATTATACCGTTGCATAGTTCTTTTGGTAGTACCTCTTTATAAGTGTGATACGTAAGCATTAAACTCCGCAACTCCCTCCGTGTCCAGTAATATCACAAATGTCATGTGTCTCAAGTCCTTCCTCAAACTCTTCACCTAGTTTATCAACAGCTTCAGTATAAGGTACTGATGTTAGTGGTTGCCCACCACGACATGAATCAGGGTATACAGTAAAGCCACGTAAGCGATGTGCGTAAGAGGCAAGAGTATCAGTAAAATCCACAACAGTATCTTCATTGTTTAGCTTACTTCCCCACGATGGTAGATTAATAGTAGAGGATATGGACATATCTACATAGTCTTGAACATCAGCTTGGAACTTAATACGTCTTTTGTAATCCCCTGCAAGATCAAGAGCAGACTCAATTTTATCTGGTTTAGTTCCATAAAGATCAATCAATTCTTGTGCTGCACTATCTACTACATACTGGTAGTGCCAGCGTGTACCACCTTTTAAATACCTACGTTTATATGCTACAGCAAAGATTGGTTCTACTCCTGTGCTTGTACCCGCAAGAATACCAATGCTTCCTGTAGGTGCAATAGCACGGTTAGCTACTGGTCTACTAATATCCATTTCATCAGCAGTCTTTTTAGAAGTATCATCAGTCACTCCTTTATAAACTCCTAACCATTGGTGTAGTTCATCAGTAACTTCATACTTATAACCTCTCTTAATTAACCACTCATGCATACCCATTAGACCTAGACCCAACCTACGATTCTTCGTCCGTACTTTATAGACTTTATCATAAGGTAGCTTTGCTTTAAGAGTACCGCACATAAGAAACTTAGTAGCTAAGTGAACAATATCTTTAAACTCTTTTAGATTATCTACTCTTCCAAGGTTGACTGAACCTAAGTTACATACATCCGAATCGTCCTGCGAAGTAACTTCAGTACATGCATTACGTAGTGTTTCATTTTCTTTATCAAAGAAGTTAAAAGAGAATCCCGGTTCGGCGGTTTGTAAGGCTTGTCGTACATTCTGCTTAAATGTAGTCCCAACATCACCTGTCTCCCAATAGTTAATTAACCATTCAGTATCGTAGTTCACGCTGATGTTTGTCATGTCCAGAGGAGCTATGTAGTTAAAATCTTGTTCCTTTACCTGACCGATAGTAAAGCCTGTGTTACCAACGGGCATGTCATACCAGTTCTTACTGACCAGAAACTTTTCTACATCAGCATGTTTCCAGTTCATACTGGCATAGATAGCTGACCTACGACTACCACCCTGCATTACCCTTCGACCAATTTCGTTGATCATTAGCATCTTAGGTATAGGACCAGAAGCAAGACCACCAGTACCTGACAACACTCTACCTTCCTCGCGGTATACAGAGTAGTCAACACCAATACCACCTCCTGTCATCAGACATGACTCACTCTTCCATGATAGGTCTGCCCAATCTTCACGTGTATCTTCTTCTGCTTTCAAAAGATAACAGTTGTTAAAGAACTTGTTAGGTCTACCAGCATAGTACAAGTACCTACCACCGGGAATAAATTTTAGATCAGTTATATATTCTTTAAGCTGATCTATCTCATCTTGTTTTAACTGAGGAGAACAAACATCTTCTACCAGTACAGAGGCTAGGCTTGCCCATGTTTCACAACCATGATGTGCATACTTATGTTTGAAGATATCCTCACTAAACTTGGAACGGAACATTGGATTTTCATTGGATCGAAATGTAGGCATGTATTCTATTCTCCCTTAGTTACATGATCGTGGGCATAAAGCATGATTATCGCATAGTGAATAATCTTTAGCAAGTCCTTCCTGTTCTTTCCTTCTTTGTTACCATACCTCTTCCAGTATTTTAATATGTTACCCATAACAAAACCTTCACCATGCCCACTGTCTAGTATTACATCAGTGGCTTGGTACTTACCTTTTGCATAGTGTTCCTTATATGTAGAGGTAACATACTCATGTATCTCATCTATGTATTCTCCTTCATCAAATTTAAAATTAGGAAGTGATGCATATAGTTGTGCAATTTCTGTATCTCTATCCATCTTTCTACTCCTAGTCAAATGTGAGGACTGCGTTGATACGCCTACGAACATATTTAATCTCCTTAGATTTAATAACCTTGAATGCAAAGCTACGAACATACTCTGCATCCACACCTGCTATATCACAGACAGTACTAAAGTCTTCAGCAGTTACACCAACTGAAGCAAAGAACCATGCCTTTGCAGCATCACGTGCTGTCTTAGACTCGATTGACTCTCTGTTATTTTCTGGTTTAGTTGCATCAAGCATTGCCTGTAAGACAACACCAAGAAACAATATTTGTTCAGGACTTGTTGTTTTGTTTTCTACTAGACTTTCTATTTCTACCAGAAACTTTTCTGTTCCTTCTCTCATCTAACCAACTGTCGGGAATACCATCAGAGAGTTTACAAAATATAAAGTCATTCTTCTTACACCAATCTGCATAGGTAGTCTTCGCTCCTTTGTTTAGTTTATTGTTAGGGTTATCAAATACAAATCTTACATCCAAGTCAGGATTAGACTGCCTAAGAAAAAGATGTTTCTTTCTATCGTCAAGAGTAAACCTTCCCTTCACCTCTAGTATAATACCAGAGGGTAGAATAAAGTCAGGAAGATATTTCTTAGATTCAATCCACATATACGGAATATAATGTGGTTCAAACTCAAAGTCAACATTCAAAGCTATCAGATAGTCTGCTGCTCTACGTTCAGAGCGTGATCTAAATTTGTATTTCTGGGACATTCGGTTCGCGATCTACATTAGTTAGATACTTGATATTGTTTGCGTACTGGAACGCACGTAGTCCTTTACCATTGTTAGCATCCGACCAACAATCAAACTTATGAGGGCAATAGTTACAACCAACAGATAACTGCATATTCCCAGACTTACCGTCAGGAACATCATCATAACAACGAGCAGGTGGTTCACTATCTTTGATAGCGTTTCTAAGATAGTCAATCTTTTGTGAAGCATTTATCATCTCCATCTGATGAACAGGACAATAAGCTATCTGGCCTGTTGTCTTATCAATGACAACCCATCCAGCTTCTTTAGCATTGTTAGCTTGAGCATACGCAGATAATTGTGCGACATAGCCAAACGGATCATCTTTGAATACCATACCCTCAGTAAACTTCTTAAAAGAAAAGGACGATGCACTCTTAAAGTCAACAAGAACATCATCAACTACCGCATCTTGATGACCAACAACATCATTTAGTACTACCTGTTTCTGCTGATCAGTTACTTTGTGACCAGATGTTTTGGAAAGAAAGACAAGAAGTGCTTCAAGGATATCTCCATATAGGAACTTGATGTAGTCAGACCCAGATAGTTCTTCCTGTTCAGTTGACCTGACAGAGTACCATGTCTTACGTGCTGGCTGACCAATCATGGATAGCCTTAAATTATTTCTTGGCTTTCTTTCCTGAGTAAGAGAAGCGACAACAGCATCAGTAACATCCTTGGCAAACTCTTGCAGAACATTAGCAGGAATTTTTGTAGGTTCATTACTGGTGAATAGACTGTATATGTCCTCTACCAAAGTATCAATTGTTTTCTGTGCTGTTGTCATTGTATTATACTACTGCTTCTGGTTCAGCTATTAACCTATAGCGAGTATACGAATCACCTTCTGGTGTTTTAGCAGTGACAGTATCAATATCAAAGCCACGATTACGAAGGCGAGAAATATCTGCTGTTAAGTTCTCTGACCATCCACGTTGAATAGCAGTCTTACGTGTAACACGCATCCGCTTACGCAAAGCACCGAGTAGTTTACCTTCATTAGTCATAGTCTATTTCCTTTGTTGAGTTGGTTACATAATCTGACAGTCCCTCTCCACACCTGCCAGCAATCGTTGCTCTAATATAGTAGCAACCCCGTGTGTAGGGACGGTTAGAACGGAACTTCCTCACCTGCTTGTTCGTTATTTCCTACAGTGTAACCACCTTCTACTGCAGAGAAATCATTATTGTCACCGTATGAGATAAGATCAACAACCTGCACACCCATCAGGTCAGAAGCTACACCTGTCTTCTTGTTGTATTCCCAATCATATGTAGCAAACTTAACATTTACCATACTACCGTTACCAATAAGACTACCGTCCCAGTTATTATTCTGTGAGTCTTTAACGATAGGTGCAGGACGCTCAGAGCCATCACGCTTATATACTTTGCGCTTGATCTTTACAAAGTCTCCTCGATCATCACCCTTGTTCTGCACGTTAAGACCAAGGCTTTCAACCAAACTCTTAGTATCCTCATCTAAACAAACATCGACAGAGTATACTGGTTCGTAGGTTGTGTTGGGAGAAAGAATGCTTGCCCAATAAGCCTTACCAGAAATAATATGTACATCACTCATGTTAACTTTCCTTTCAAGTTTAGTCGCCACACCATGTGGCTTTTCATTCAACGATTTGCACAGTATGCCTGATCACATTCACAGAGTCAAGCACTTTTTTTCAGTGGTTGTAACTTTTTTACTACTTCTTCATAGTCCATCAACTCCTCTTGTCCTACATTGTAACAGGGTCTAAATAATTTACCGTCTGCTCTGTTAAAGTTCTCTTCTTTAATAAGCATATGGCATGGGTAAAATCCTCTTATCATAAAGTTATTATCAGATAGCTTTACAACCAAGGCGAATAGATCAATAACTCCAAGACACTTATTACTTACAGCAAGTAGTCTACCGTTCACATGGTCTGTTGTCTTAACGTCAACAGTAAGACCATCAAGAAGTAAATCTCCTTTGTCAGTTCCTCTTTCCATTGAACGTATTCCAACATCCATAACACCATGTGGATACTCACCAATCATTTTGTACAGTGCCAACTCTCCAGCAACACCAATGATATCAAACTTATAAGGATCATTCTTATCTCGTTTAGCAGCAGTGTCCTTTACATTATTCTTTCTGTTACTGTCATAGCGTATCTTACCTATCTCAGTGTACAATTTAATTTCAGTATCTTCAAGATGTATCAGTGTGTTTCTGACCAGTTCTGGCCTATCTTGTATTCGCTGTCTAGTGGACATTTTATTTTTAAAACCTTTTCTGTTTGTTTCATTGCCAGTTTAGTTAGTTCACCAAACCTGTCAGCTTGTGGTTTGTATACCTCATGCTGATACTCATCGTGTATAGACGCAACTAACTCAGCCTTAACATTATGCTTACGCACCAGAGTATTTATATCTACTAGCCACTGCTTACAGATAACTGCACCTGCGCCTTGAATAAGAAGATTAACTGCTGCATGTTGGTTGCGAACCTTCAACCATCTACCATCAAGACCTTTAAGATAACCTCTTCGACTTGCCTTGTCAACCCTTTCTCTTAACAAAGCAAGAGCAGGTACGTTACCAAGAAATGTATCTATCAGACGCTGACCGTCCTGTGATGTACCACCAACGATCTGTCCTATCTTTGCTGCACCTGCACCATAGATAAAGGCATAGATAAATGTCTTGGCTTGATCACGTGTATCAAGACCTGCTGCCTTTTGATTTGCTGTATGAATGTCACCTTCCACAACTTCTTTTGTAAAGGAAGGATCGTTAAGATAGTGTGCTAGTGCACGTAGCTCAAGCGAAGAAGCATCGCAACCAACAAGAACATTAGCTGCATCTCCAACAGTCCAGCATTCCCTACACTCCTTACCATACGGTGAGTAAGATGCAGGAACTTGTGCCATGTTTGGAGAATGGTGTGCCATCCTACCAGAGATAGCACGTAATGTAAGAACTTGTCCATGTACTTTACCGTCCTCATGTACTGCATCAATCCATGACTGAACCTGTGCAATACGTTTCTTTAATGTAAGATACTCTGCAATCATCTGTGCTTCAGGGATATCAACTCCGCGAAGCACAGATTCATCTACGATTGCATGTCCTTTTTCTGTAAATTTATTAGGTTGCCAACCACACTTTACTAATCGACTAACGATCTGCTGACGGGAGGCAAGATTAAATGTTTGGTAGTTGATAGATATGTGCGGTCCTGCAACTGTTGTCGGGTCTTGTATATGCCGCAGACCCACAGAAGAAAGACTACCATCTTTTTTGTAACGAGGTGTAATTTCTTTAACCGCCACAGGAATAGGAATAAATCTTGTTTGAACTTCTCGTTCCAACTTAAACGACTTATCCTGTAGGTGTGCGGTAAGGCTAGTTGCTTTCTGTAAATCAAGAGTAAACCCATTCCTTTCTTGTTGACTGACCAACGCACGTATCTTGTACTCAAGATCAATAGCACGACGATCAATCTTTTGTATGTCTGGTTGAAGGTTAATCCAAACCCGTTCAGTTATGTCCACATCCCTCTTACAGTATGTGATCATCTCATCAGACAGGTGGCTAAAGTCTTTGAACTTAATCTTGTTGAACTGGAGTTTATCACCCCATGCCTCAAGAGAATGTCCGTTCTCTCTTACAGGATCAATTAGTTGTGACAGTAACAAAGTGTCTTCTACCTGTGACAGTTTGATCTGTGTACCTAACAGTCTGTTAAGAACAGGTGCATCAAATGATATACCATTGTGCATTATAAACTTGTTTACTCGTTTAGCAAACAGGGGAAACGTAGTAATACACTGATCACCTTTCCAAACATGATGCTTACCTGTCTCTCTATCCTTTGCTACAATACAGTACACCAGTGTAGCATCGAGAGAATCAGTTTCAATGTCCAGTACTACATCCATTAGAGTGCCTCTTCTAAGTTATCTTCCTCCCCATTATCACCTAGATTATCTACCTCTGTCAAGCGTCCAGTGTCAGCGTTGAAGAACAAGTGACAAGCAACACCAGTATCTCCTGCGTATCTGTTCTTCAGTACGCGAATGGTAGTGGTGTTAGCAATGTTAGGATCATCAGATTGTTGGTCACGTTCCATAGCCACCACTCCGTCTGACAGTTGCGCTATGCTTTGACTGCCCCTAAGATGAGCGAGACTAACTTCCTTACCATCTTCATGTCCCTTGTCACCACTACCTCTACGTAAGTGAGAGACAAGCAGCAGTGCTACATTAGTTTCTTCTACGATAGATCGTAGCTTAGTCATTAGGTTATCAATATTTCTACGCTCATCATCACCCTCTAGTCCTGACACAAGAATGGATAGGTGATCTAAAATTATCCACTTACAGTCCAATGCTTTGATCATGTAACGAATGCGACCAAGTATCTCATCAGTCTTCATGCTACCAAAGTGATCGAATGCAAAGAACCTGCGTGTACCTACAGTTGCTTTTTGCCACGTATTCAAATCTTCACGGCTGAACTGTTCACGTATCTCTCTGATGTATAGTCGAGCGTTAGCTTCAACTGACATGAGATGAAAGATAGTTGAACGTACATTCTCTTCTAAAGAAATAACACCAATGTTTTCTTCTGTGTTATTAAGAAGATGATGCATAAGTTCACGCATAACACTTGACTTACCTGTACCTGTACCTGCCGTAAATGTAACCAGTTCTCCAGTACGAATACCATAGAGTTTATCATTGATACCTTGCCAAGGATATAGACAAGTCTTGTAGTCACCTTCCTCGTATAGCGCATCACCCATGTCAGCAAGGTTAAGAATACCTGCTGGTGTGTACATCTTAGCGTTCCACCATGCGCGGGTAAACTCTTCACGCTTACCGTTCTGAATGTACTCACATGCATCCTTGTACTCAAGGTGTACGATCTTGCATTGGTTAGGTTCAAAGAGAGAGGCAACCTGCTTTGCTGCCTTGCGTCCTGCGTCATCATTATCAAAGCACAGAACGATGTTATCATACTGCGATAGGTATTGAAGGTTTGCTTTACAGTTACGTAGAGCAGATGCTGCACCATCCTTGATAGAAAGGACAGGCCATTTACTGCCAAGCATTTCGTATGCGGCAAGCGCATCTAGTTCACCCTCACAGATGGTAACGTACTTACCGCCCTGATTGAATAGGTTCTGTCCAAAGAGTGTACCCTGTCCGACATTCCCAATAGCACGTATATCTTTTGGTAGGTTACGAACCTTATCACCTACATGGTTGTTGTCACTATCATAGTAAGGATATAGATGTTGGATAATCTTATTAGAGTTATCTTTTATTGTACGTACATTATATTTCTTACAAGTAGCCTCTGATATTTTACGATCAGGAATGCTAGTGATCTGTCCGTTAACACTCATGGGTCGTACTGTACTTTGTTGTTGTGGTTGAACTGACATGCTATCATCCTTTGATTTAAAATAAGTTGAACAACTGTAACACCAAGAATGTCCATCGCTGTATGTCATACATGCATCACTGGATGGACACTCAGGGCAAGAACCGCGCTTTACTACGTGACTTTCTGTTTCCATCATATCTTCACGATCCTATAAACAGTTTCGTTTCTGTTACCATACACAGTTAGCTTACGCCTACTACGGTTTAGTTTGTTATCATATTTAAGATGGGTAGTCAAGGACTTTATTGAATCAAGAACATCATACATCTCGTCTAGTGTTCCTGTATCAACAGCTTGGTTGTTGGTCTTGTTCACTAGACGGTACATACTTTTTATCCTTGTGTTTAAATTTACGAGAATAGAGTGTCTTGTCCTTGACTACCTTGTGTCCCAGTGCATGCATCCAACGCCAGTTAGGATCACGCTGCTTGGCTTTCTTCTTCATCGCACTTACTCCTCTTGGTTGTTTAGTAACTCATCGACAAACGCCATGTCACCTGCCATAATCTCCTCTGTTTCAATGGAAGCTAACTTCTTTGCTTCCTTTCTGTTATAACCTTCTTCCATATAAGTAGACAGCAACTCACGGAAGATTGTCTTACGATCTTTTTCCCACAGGTTTTTCATTTACCCTGTCCTCTGTACCTTTTCCAGTTCTTACGCTTATGTTTATTTTTTGGATTAGTATTGTTTGAATGACCAATGCTTGTCTGTTGGTGTTTCTTCAGTTCAATCTTTGTATTAGTTCCTATGTCTTTTTTACTTGCCATTAGTTAATGCTTCCCATGATACAGGATATAAATCCTTAATGATTGCGTTCCAATTTTCTGCTAGTTCTTGTATCTCTTTTTGTGCGTGCTTGTCAATACGTAACTTGTAAGCACGTGCAAATGCAGCAAGAGAACCAGTAACATAATAACTCGTATACATAGACTGAGGCAAGACCATACGTGCCTGTTCAGGACACACACCCTTTCTTAGTAACTCTTGATACGTCCAACTGCATGTATCTATAGCTTGTTTGTAGTAGTCTACCATAAGATTATAAGGATTAATATCTATCTCTTTCTCACTACTACCTTGCTTGGCATTGTCTGCTTTACCTCTCCACGTATCTGGAGTGTAAAACTCTGGAGTATCGTCAACATACCGTCTACTAACTTCATTATAACTAAATCCTATTGTATGTTTGAACCTTTGTCTTGCAACAAAGATAGGGATAGTTTCACGTAGTGTTATCATACAATGTGTGAATGGTGTGAAGTGATTGTGCTTGGCAAGGTAACGTATCAACGCAGCATCCTTCGATGACAGTTCCTTACGTACACTATGGTTTACTTCCCAATCACTTTCTTTATCAAAGGATACCCGCGCTGCATTAACAACAGTTAAGTCTGTACCTAGACAAGATATAAGTTCAGCTTGCATTTAGTTTTCTTTCTGATAGTTTTTCTAATTCAACTTCTGTTATAGATAGTTTTTCTTTTAGATAGTCTACTTGCTCTTTGAGAACTTTAACTTTTTTGTATTCAGTATACAGTTGTTTGTTCAGTTCCTTTATTTCATTCCTTGCTAGGTCAAGTTCTGTTGTCATGTTAGAAACTCCTTAACAATTCTGTCTCGTATATTCGATATACCTTTTGCAATATCAAACAGATCGTCACGCTGTAGTTTACCCGTCGAGTCATTATACTTTACCTTCCATTCGTCTCGATCAGCTTCAATATCATTTACTAAATCTAGTAAATCATTTAATTCTTTAACTAAACTAGGCATAACTCCTGTCTTGTAGTCTGTCATTCTTCTTTCCTCGCTGTCAATCAAACCCTGAATATAGATACGTACTCTTACTGGATCAAGATGTTTTATTTCTGTTATTGATATTTCTTTGAGAAAGTTTTTCAGATCATGTAGTAGTACCATCATGTTAGAAGCTGTCCGTAAATCCAAAGTCAGGATACTCTTTCAATACCTTTTTAAGTTTTGGTTTGAATGACTTACTCTTTGTTTCTAACATATGGATTGTACATCCAAGTTCAAAGCACAGATAGTCAATGTCTTCTTCTCTGAACATCTGCTTTGTGTTATCTACATAGTCGAGAGCAAGATCATCAATAGAAATTTTCTTGATTGGTTTTACACCATAGTCTGCATCAAGATAGAAGGCAACATACAGACCATCGTTATGCATCTCTAGTTGCACACCAATGTCTTCAATCTTAAAGCTACCTTTGATCATAACTGTTCTAGTCCTTTCTCTGTTGTGTAATAAACTTTACGTAGACCAAACTCTACGATGCACCTATAACATCCCTTACATGGTTTTGCAAGAGTTGTTTTGAATTTGTTTGTACGTTCATGTTCTCTCTTCACACGTACAACAACCATCGTACACCTAGACAGGTCATCACCTACTGTACGTACTGCGTTCTTGATTGCAGCTACCTCTGCGTGCAGGTGTATGGCATGTTCATGCTTGCCATACTTGGCTTGAAACGGATCAGTCTTGTACGAATTAACACCAAGACCTACAAGATTATTCTTATACCATACACCTGCCGCAAGACGATAGCAACGAACTGGATCAGTGATATCTTCTGCCACTCTGGCAAGTAGATCAATCGCCTTTTCCATTCGGATACTCAATGTTCTCTCCATGTTGTTTGAGTGTAGCGATAAAGTTAGCATGATCCATTAACACATTTAGAATAGATTGTCTAGGTACTTTTACTTCCCTTGCATTCTTTCTTGCTTTGTCTACTGCCTGATGCAATAGGTCAAAGTCTTTGTCACTTGTGTACAGTTTCATCCTCTCCTCATTTATGTTACCTGTTATTGCCACTACCCTTTAGAGTATTTCTTTTCTGTCTGTCCTGTAATTTCTTGACGTTTAGTTCTGCTACCTCTGAAAGATTTGTACCAACCATGTATGCCATCTCTGATACAAACCACAGTACATCACCCAGTTCTTTCTTCATGTCAGTTATTGGTAATGCTTTACCATCACCTCTGATCCACTTAGATACAAGTGATGCAACCTCTCCTGCTTCAGATGCAAGGCCAGTAGCTAGATACTCAAAGGCTTTCTCCTTTGGATAGACAGCAGTTGAGTGTGCTTTATTTTGGTATTCATTCAAGTTCATATACAAAATCCTATGGTAAGTAATGTAGGGACAAGCCTACTACACTGGTGTAGCAGACCTGTCCCATTACAACAATCTAGTGGATGTGGTTTAAGTAGGAAGGAACTTCAACGTCGTAGTCATCTTCCCATTCTTCAAGACCGTTTAGAAAGTCATTGATATCCTCAATGTCTACCTCTTCCAGATAGTCTGCGTCCACAACATCCATGAGGTATGCACGCATATAATTTGGAATGTCTCTGTGGTCTTTGTAATTGTAAACCATAACAGTATCCTTTCTATTTGTTGTTATGCTACTTCAAGATAGTCAGCAAACACCTTGCTGCCAAGCCACTTGCTTACCTGCTCTTGACGCTTGAACAGTGTACCATTATCACCTGCCTTAGTCAAGTCGAAGCGACCATCATCACCGTGGCTGGCGTAGTGTGTCATAGCTGACACAACGGAGAAGACATTCTTGCCACGTGTCTGTACCTCATCCATGTACTGTGCGAACAGACGATCAGACAATCCATTACGCTTTTTAGGATCGTCCACCGTACCAGTGGTGAGTGAACGGAACAGGTTCATAACCTTACGACTGTCATAGATGCGAGTGTCTGCCCACTCTTGATACTGATTGACGATGTGTTTGTGACGCTCGATGCTGTCATCGAATGCCTGAATAAACCCATCGACTTGGAAGTTCTTGGTGTGTCGCTTACGTGCTACATCAAACTGTCCACCAATCTGTCCATTGGTGCAGAAGAAATCAATCACTCCACCATAGAAGACAACAGAAGAAGAACCATCAAAGGTATTCTTCATAATGTACCGCAACCCAATGTCAGTACTGTGTCCTGTTTTAGTTTCAACAGTACGTTTCATCTTAGGTAGAATGTACTCTGCATAGCAGACTGCACCGCCTTTGGTGACATGATCTTTGATCTGTACATCCTCCAACACTGATGGGTCGAAGTGGTTTACCATCTGTTCTTGCAAAGGTATGAGAACTTCCTCGTTCTCAACGACACGGTAGTTAGACTTGACGATGGACAGACACGTGTCTTGATCGGTCCAGCCATCACCCTTGGTCAGCATCTTGTAGTTGTCAGGGACAAGACCGCTGATGATACCAACAACATCCTGTTCAAAAACAGGAAAGAAAATTTCACGGTCGTTCTTTGTCGTAAGATGTTCCAACATCATATAACTCCTTGTACTTGGTTACTTTAATATAAGAATAACAACTGTCTTATATTGTTATTCTTTCTTTTCTATGTTGTCAAGTCTTTTCTTTACATCTTCTAGTTGTGTGTAATTCAACACACTATGTACACTAGAAGTAAGTAACATAGCAGGTGTTAGACAACCTGACAAGACTGTTGTTGCCACCATGATGGCGATCCATTTTTCCATGTAGCAAACCTTCCTTTGTCTCCAATGTAATAGTCACGGTACGCCTTGATAACATTGATACTTTTATATTCGTCAGGCATACACTGCGGCGGGTCAATCCAACCCTCTTCTCGTAACTCGTATGGTAGTTGCATTAGATTACAAACAATTCCTTTTCTTTCTGTTGCATGTATTTTTCTGTATCTTTTTGTGTACTCACGACAAGTGTTAGATAACAGTCTATACAACCAACGGTAGTGATGTACACTTTGTCTTGCCCACACTGCTGACGGGTGATTCTTGTGCGTGGACTTGTAACATTCGATGCTTGGCACACCGTCAAGTTCATGGTGTGCAGTTGATAGTAGTTGTGCATACTCAAGAATCATCTTGACAACGTGCTTGTCGCAATGATATGCTGCACAAATTTCTGGGTTGTTGTGTAAGTAAAAGATATTCATCAGTCATTCTCCTCTAACGATTCAATAATGTCTTTCATCTGAAAGCCAAGACGAACAAGTCCTTCGACATATTCATCCTTGCTTATTACTTTATAGTCATAGAGTGTACGCATTCTATCCACCTTACGCTGCCAAAATTCTTCGACAGGTACTACATTATTATCGTTCCGCTTCTTCATACGACATACCATGCTTCTCTCTCCATGTGTCACAGTACTCCTCGTACCGTGACTTGCATACCATAGGATCGTAGTACCATCTTGGCATACGATTATACCTACGTTCCAATTCGTCACACCATTCATAGAACGTCATCATCTTTTAAGTTTCCTCATATAATAACTGCATAGCATAAGTATCATACCATACAATAGAACACAAACTGAAAGCCAATGCTCTTGCACTGACTCGTTGTGGTATGTGCCGCCAATACCTGCGACAGCACACACCACACCAACGAATAACATAAAGTTAGCCATCTGTTACACCAGTGTAATCTGTGGATAACTGGATACGACTATCCTCTCCGTAGCCATCTTTGTAGAGGGTAGCAATCTCTCGTTCGTTACCATCCTCATCGATGGCAACGACAGAAACGGTGTGAAAATAACCCGCCTCTGATGCAGAAGGTACAGTATTCTGCATCAGTTTTAGTTCTGACACACCAAATACATTTGTTGGTCCAACTCTCATCAGTCTTACTCCTCTTCCAGTAGTTTCTTCACTTGTGTTTCATCGTATTCAATTTGGATATCAAGAGTATCCCAATCGAAATCGTTTGTGTCTGCTGCTTGGTCTTCTGCTTTCATACGAATAAAGCCTCGCTCCGTATCTGTCAAGGGACGATCACTCTCAACTGTAATGACAGTTGATTGCTGCACGGTACGGTATACCGTTACTTCGTATTCACTCATCACACTTTCCTCTCCTTTACGTAAGATAGTATCCATTACCATCATAGATTGTTACATCTACTTTGTCATCTACTTCTTCATTTTTCCAATCGTAATCAGACAGTTCACCTGCCTCATCCTCTGCCTTTCGGCGAATGTATTCTATTTCAGAATCGTTTAGTTCTCTATCACTTTCAATCGTGACAGTAGCACTCTGTTGAACAGTACGATACACTGTCACTTGATACTCCTTCATCACAAATTCTCCCGTATCTGAATCGTTATCATCACTGCCAGTGACTCTATCTTGTCTTGAATATCAGTGTCAAGTTCAAATCCATAGGCTTGTCCTATGTCTTCGTACACCTTGTCAAATGCTTCCACCACATCTAGATACAGCATGTGGTGATGCGCTTCGTTACCTTCATGTGACATGATCTTAGTCCTTAGATAAAAGCCTTATTTATACCAGTTAGTTTGTACGTCCAAAATAATTCGGCACGGTACATCTTTTCATCTTCGTATAGGTGTTCCCATTGTGTTGTAAACCCTCTATCGTTTACAGAATCCTCCTCAATCTTATAGTGAAATTCTTGAATCTCTTCGTCTATAATCTTTTCCCATTCGTTCATTTTTCTTTCGCTCATGTAACATCTCTTCTCGTTTGAGATAACATTTAGGACAATACAGCTTGCCCTGCTCAATGATGATTGCCACATCTTTGCAGACATGGCAATCATCTTCGATGTAGTTCCTATCTTTTGTGGACATTCTACTACACTAGTGTAGTGTATCAATTACAAAACCAGTCGTATCTTTCTTGGCCTTGCCTTTGGCATATAGTGCTACGACTACGTTATCAGGATCAAGAAATCGTAGGTCATCTGCGTCACCGTCTATGACCTTTCGTCCCAAAAACTCTTTGGGAATATTGTTCTTGTCCCTAAATACTACCGCCATGTTAGCACCATAGTCATTAGCGTATCGCACTACATTGTCTCGATATGCATCGTTCGCTTCCGAGTAAGACAAGGTCAAGTGATAGTTACTAGGCCAGTTCTTAGCTACCCTGTTGTATACTTTGGTGTAGTCATAGAACTGAATAGCAGGATAGTCTAGTATAATATCTTTCCAATTATAGTCAGACGTTCCATTCAGTCGCACTACTGGCTGTATACCTTTACGCTCACAATATTTCTGGAACTTGTCCAAGTCTTTGCGTAGTAGCGTGTCAAATTCTTCTGGCACTTGTAACAGTAGTTTAGACTTTCTATGCCTAGCAGCTTGCACATTATTAAATGCGCCGCGACCTGCTGTATTCAAGCATCCCGCTTTGCACCCAGCTTGCCTCGCCATAGGACATAGGAAATCATCCGGCAGGAGGTACAGAATAGCAGTCAAATATTCTGACCCATCGCCCTTGATAGTTTTTGCATTGTTTCCTACGCCAATCAATTTGTAGTTACTCATTGCCTTGTTTCCTGTTCTGTTACACTAGTGTAGTCTACCATTCTCTCGGCTGTCTGAATCTGCGCAACTTATACTCTTTTCCATTCATCCGGCAAGTCCCGCCATTTTCAAACAGTCTAGCAGGTAAACTTATACTGCCGACTCTACAGTAACGTCCCTTTACATCGTGTCCCATGATAAAGACACGTTCAAATCCGTTGGCATGATCATTCCTCGCCGCTGGTATACTACCTGCCGCGCCATACTCGAACGGTGTTTCCTTACCGTCTATGTAAAGTGTTTGGTTATATTTCATTGCATCAATCCTCTAACCATTGTTTGAACGTCTTGGGAAACTCGTCACGTGCCACGCACCATATGTAGCATTCGTAACGCTCCACCAACTTAGGCGGCGCGTCCCGTTGCATAAGTTTTTGGTGGTGCAAAAACCTACGGATACTCGCATTCGTCTTGAACATTTCTCTTTTTCCCTTCTGTTACACTAGTGTAGCGTGTCGATGTATTTCTTTGCAGCTTGAATGCCTACAATGTAATCGTCCGCATCGTTTGGCGCAGGGTAATATACAATCTCCCACCCGTCGTTAGTTTTCACGGCTATTTCTTCGACGTGCATATCATCATCAAGGCTATGCCTATGCTGTGCTATAGATATTTCATAGCCTCTATATTGAAGACGAATATTGTTCATGTCGTATTTAAATTCAGCCATTTCTCTTTTCCCTTTCATACGCTACACTAGTGTAGCAGATTGTGAGCGGCTTAGGATAAACCGCCCGCGTACTTGCTA
>Ga0209193_1000505_pt1 | contig 25683 bp, 24 predicted proteins | sample COGITO_mtgs_1003_FD_185515 | JGI IMG/M metagenome (GOLD analysis project Ga0209193, IMG submission 185515) | Pelagic marine microbial communities from North Sea - COGITO_mtgs_100330 (SPAdes) (version 2) | ecosystem: Environmental > Aquatic > Marine > Epipelagic ...
CAGGAAAACTGAGCCCAAAAATACTATTGGTAAAGCCTCAGGCAAGATTATCTTGGCAATACCACCACAGAAGAGCTGAGACCTGGCGCGTTTTAGAGGGACCTGTTGGCGTTATAAGAAGTTTTGATGATACCCAAAAACCTATGATAACCCATCATGAAGGAGATGTTATCACCCTTAAAAAAGGCGAGCGTCACCGTCTAATAGGTCTTGAGAGTTGGGGTGTTGTTGCAGAGTTTTGGCAACATACAGATGCTAAGTCACCATCCAATGAACAGGATATTGTGAGATTGCAGGATGATTATGCCAGAGAGTAATAAGTTTTTAATAAAAAATATAGTAAAACATGGAGCTTACTAAAAAAAATATTCTCGTAACAGGTGGTGCAGGTTTTATAGGGTCAAACTTATGTGAGGCGCTATTAGAGAAAAATAATACAGTAGTCTGTTTTGATAATTTTGCAACAGGTAAAAGAGAGAATGTAGCTCATTTAGCTACAAACAATAACTTTAGCTTGATCGAGGGAGATATTAGAAACCTTGCCGATTGTAAAAAAGCAGTCAAAGGTGTAGATTATGTTTTGCATCAAGCCGCACTAGGCTCTGTGCCAAGATCTATTAAAGACCCAATTACCTCTAATGATGTTAATGTTGGGGGTTTTTTAAATATATTGGTAGCCTCAAGGGATGCGGGTGTAAAAAGATTTGTATATGCAGCAAGCTCTTCTACCTATGGAGATTCTGAGTCTATGCCAAAGGTTGAAGATATAATTGGTAAGCCCTTGTCTCCCTATGCTATTACTAAGTATGTAAACGAGTTATATGCAGATATTTTTTCGAAAACCTACGGTCTTGAAACTATTGGTTTGCGTTATTTTAATGTGTTTGGAAGAAAGCAAGACCCAAATGGTGCCTATGCTGCGGTTATTCCAAAATTTGTAAGCCAGTTAATGGCAGGAGAATCTCCTGTTATTAATGGAGACGGAAACTACTCTAGAGACTTTACTTACATAGATAACGTGATACAAGCAAACTTTTTAAGTTTGACTACAGAAAATAAACAGGCAATTAATACAGTATATAATGTTGCCTTTGGAGATAGAAATACCCTAAATGATTTGATGGGGTATTTAAAAGCGTATTTATCTAGCTTTGATCCAAACATTGCAAGTGTAGTAGTTATTAAAGGTCCTCATAGGGCAGGTGATATACCACACTCACATGCAAGTGTTCAAAAAGCAAAAGATTTACTAAATTACAATCCCCAATTTTCACTACAACAAGGTCTAAAAGAAGCGATAAAGTGGTATTGGGAGAATTTGAAATAAAAGATCAGAAAAAAACGATGATAAATTTCAAATCATCTTTTAAGTTTTTCAACTAAAATATAAATGAAAGAAATTAAAATAGCAATTATTGGTTTAGGGTATGTAGGTCTTCCATTGGCTCGCTTGTTTGCAACAAAGTTTCCAGTGGTTGGGTTTGATATTAATAAAGGGCGTGTTGCCGAGTTAATGTCTGGAACAGATACTACCTTAGAGGTGTCAGATGAAGTATTACAGGAAGTATTGGTGAAAAATCCTTCTAGTAAAAACGGCTTGTTTTGTTCTACTTCTATAGAAGATATTAAAGACTGTAATTATTATATTGTAACGGTGCCTACCCCGGTAGATAAAAACAATAGACCTGTTTTAATACCATTAATAAAGGCAAGTGAGACAGTTGGTGCTGTTTTAAAGAGAGATGATATTGTTATTTACGAGTCTACCGTTTATCCGGGAGCAACACAGGAGAAATGTATTCCTATTTTAGAGAGCGTTTCTGGATTAGTTTTTAACACGCATTTTTACGCAGGCTATTCTCCAGAACGTATAAACCCTGGAGATAAGCAGCATACGGTAGAGAAAATATTAAAAGTAACGTCTGGTTCTACTCCAGAAATAGGACTAAAAGTGGATCATTTATACAAATCTGTAATTACTGCAGGCACCCACTTGGCTCCAACTATTAAAGTAGCCGAGGCTGCAAAAGTGATTGAAAACTCGCAAAGAGATATTAATATCGCTTTTGTAAATGAGCTGGCCAAAATTTTTAACTTGATGGACATTAATACCCATGATGTATTAGAAGCAGCGGGTACTAAGTGGAATTTTTTACCCTTCAAGCCAGGTCTTGTTGGTGGGCATTGTATTGGAGTAGATCCATATTATTTGGCACAGAAAGCACAAGAATATGGTTATAACCCAGAAATTATTTTGGCTGGTAGACGCATGAATGATTCTATGGGTGATTATGTTGCTTCTCAGGTCATTAAAACTATGATAAAAAAAGACATTAAAATTAAAGGCGCAAAAATATTAATTTTGGGAATCACTTTTAAAGAGAACTGTCCAGATGTTAGAAATACAAAAGTAGTGGATGTAATTGCTGCCCTAAAAGAGTACGATACAAATATTACCATCTATGACCCTTGGGCAAATGAAGTAGAAGTAAAGCATGAATATGGATTAGATTCTTTAAGAGAAATACCAAAAGATACTTTTGACACTATTGTTCTAACTGTTGCGCATAATGAGTTTAAGAACATCGACCTATCAATATTTAAAAAAGAAAATGCGGTAATCTATGATGTGAAAGGTGTTTTAAATGAGAATGTAGATGGTAAATTATAAAGTAGCGATAAATAATTTTAATTGATGATTTTAAAAAATACAAAAATTTACATTGCAGGTCATAGAGGCATGGTAGGTTCGGCCATTTGGAGACTTTTAGAGCAAAATGGATATAAAAATTTAATTGGTCGCACCAGTAAAGAACTTGATTTAAAAAACCAGACCGATGTTCTTACTTTTTTTAATACACAAAAACCAGCCGTTGTAATAGATGCAGCCGCAAAAGTGGGCGGTATACTTGCCAATAATGACTATCCCTACCAGTTTTTGATGGAAAACATGCAAATCCAAAACAATTTGATAGATGCTTCATTGCATCAAGGGGTAGAAAAATTTATATTTTTAGGAAGTTCTTGTATATACCCCAAATTTGCAAAACAACCTCTAAAAGAAGAATACCTATTAACAGATTCTTTAGAGCCAACCAACCAATGGTATGCCTTGGCCAAAATTTCAGGAGTGATGTCCTGCAAAGCTATTAGAGAGCAGTTTAAAAAAGATTATGTTAGTTTAATGCCAACCAATTTGTACGGTACTCATGATAATTTTGATTTACAGACTTCTCATGTATTGCCAGCCATGTTACGTAAATTTCATGAAGCTAAACAAGCTGGACATACCCCAGTACAGTTATGGGGCAGCGGGACGCCAATGAGAGAGTTTTTATTTGTTGATGATATGGCAAAAGCTGTAGTATACGCCCTAGAAAATAAATTACCAGAATATTTATACAACGTAGGCTCTGGCAAAGACGTTACTATTAAAGAATTGGCCCAGACCATACAAAAAGTAACAGCACATCAAGGCGAGATTATTTGGGACTGCTCAAAACCAGATGGTACTCCAAGAAAATTACTAGATGTATCTAAACTAAAAGAAATGGGTTGGGAATATACCACTGAGTTAGAAGAGGGTATTAAAAAAACCTACGCTTGGTTTTTAGAGAATATAGAGAATTTTAAACAAGTGAAGTTAACATAGACATTGACTAAGACAAAGACAAAATAGGTTAAGTCAAAGTTTAGGTCATTGTCATTTTTTGAAACAAAAATATGAAAGTAGCTTTAATTACAGGAATTACCGGACAAGACGGCTCATACTTAGCCGAGTTGTTATTAGAAAAAGGATATATGGTACATGGTATTAAAAGAAGATCATCTCTTTTTAATACCGCACGCATAGATCATTTGTACCAGGACCCTCATGATCCAGATCTAAGATTAAAACTTCACTATGGAGATCTTACAGATGCAATGAACCTTACACGCATTATTCAAGAATGCCAACCAGATGAGATTTACAATCTTGGAGCGATGTCTCATGTTGCAGTTTCTTTTGACACACCAGAGTATGTAGGTAATGTAGATGGTTTGGGTACTCTAAGGATCCTAGAGGCAGTTCGTATTTTAGGACTAGAGAAAAAAACAAGAATATACCAAGCATCTACCTCTGAGCTTTACGGTGGTATGCCAGAGAATAAAAACGATAAGGGTTTTTATGATGAGTCTTCACCGTTTTACCCACGCTCTCCATATGGTGTAGCAAAAATTTATGGTTTTTGGATTACAAAAAACTACCGTGAGGCCTATGATATGTTTGCCTGTAATGGTATATTGTTTAACCATGAATCTCCAAGAAGAGGAGAAACATTTGTGACAAGAAAAATTACGCGCGCCGTTTCAAAAATAGCACTTGGCCTGCAGGATAAATTTTATCTAGGTAATCTAGAGGCTAAGCGTGATTGGGGCCATGCCAAAGATTATGTACGCATGATGTGGATGATCTTGCAGGCAGACCAGCCAGAAGATTGGGTGATTGCTACGGGAGTTACCACAACGGTTCGTGATTTTGTAACCATGGCATTTAAGCAAGTGGGTATATCTCTAAAGTTTAAAGGGCAAGGAGTAGAAGAAAAAGCATTTGTAAAGGCATGTAGCAATCAAGAATTTCAGCTAGCAATTGGCAAGGAGGTACTCTCTGTAGACCCTACTTACTTTAGACCCACAGAGGTAGATCTGCTTATTGGAGACCCTTCTAAGGCTAAAAATAAATTGGGATGGGTGCCAGAGCATGATTTGGCGTATTTAGTGAAAGACATGATGCAAAGTGATATAGACCTCATGAAAAAAGATGTTACCTTACTTAAGGCGGGTCATGAAATTTTAAAACAAGCAGAGTAACAATTTTAAAATATTTCTCTATGAAAATTAAAAATATCTGCTGTATTGGCGCTGGTTATGTAGGAGGGCCTACCATGGCCGTTATTGCCCAGAAAAATCCAGACATTACCGTAACGGTTGTAGATGTAAATGCCCAACGCATACAAGACTGGAATGATCCAGATTTAAACAAGCTGCCTATTTATGAGCCTGGTTTAGATACTGTAGTAGCAGAAGCTCGTGGGCGTAATTTGTTTTTCTCTACAGATGTAGAAAACGCCATAGATACTGCAGAAATGATTTTTATATCCGTAAACACCCCAACCAAAACCTATGGTGCTGGAAAAGGTATGGCCGCAGATTTAAAATATGTAGAGCTGTGTGCTAGACAAATAGCAAGGGTTGCCACCTCTGATAAAATTGTGGTAGAAAAATCTACCCTTCCAGTAAAAACGGCGGAGGCCATACAAAGTATTCTAGATAATACCGGTAATGGGGTAAATTTCCAAATACTATCCAATCCAGAGTTTTTGGCAGAGGGTACTGCCATGAGAGATTTAGCCATGCCAGATAGAGTGCTCATTGGTGGTAACCAAACCAAAGAGGGTAAAGAGGCTATTAATGCACTAGTAGCAATTTACAGCTCATGGGTTGCCAAAGAAAACATATTAACCACCAATTTGTGGTCATCAGAGCTGTCTAAGCTTACTGCAAATGCTTTTCTGGCACAGCGTATATCTTCTATCAACTCCTTGTCTGCTCTTTGTGAGGCAACAGGGGCTAATGTATCAGAGGTAGCCAAGGCCATTGGTATGGATTCTAGAATTGGCCCTAAATTCCTGCAGGCCTCTGTTGGCTTTGGAGGATCTTGTTTCCAGAAAGATATTTTAAATTTAGTATATATATCAAAATCTTTAGGCCTTACAGAAGTTGCAGATTATTGGCACCAAGTAATTATAATGAATAACTACCAAAGAGAACGCTTTGTTAAAAACATGATTAAAACCATGTATAATACCGTATCTGGTAAAACCATTGCTTTTTTGGGTTGGGCTTTTAAAAAAGACACCAATGACACTAGAGAATCTGCAGCTATTTATGTGGCAGATATGCTTATAGAGGAGCAGGCTACCATAAAAGTGTATGATCCTAAGGTTACTGAGCGCCAGATGCTAGGTGATTTAGATTATTTAAACACGCGCTCCCAGAAAGAGAACGCAAGGTATCTGCAAACAAATGACGATCCATACAAAGCCCTAGAAGGCGCTCACGCAGTGGCTGTACTTACAGAGTGGGATGAATTTAAAAGTTACAATTGGCAGGCTATGTATGATGCCATGCAAAAACCCGCCTTTGTGTTTGACGGGCGTAATATTCTAGACAAACAAGAGCTAGAAACTATTGGGTTTATATATACGGCAATAGGTAGTTAATAATGGAGTCAAAAAAAATACTTGTTACTGGAGCCGCTGGTTTTATTGGTTATCACTTATGTGAGGCGCTTATAAAACAAGGATATCACGTTATTGGGCTAGATAATATTAACGATTATTATGATGTTAATTTAAAATATGCCCGCCTTCAAGAGCTTGGTATACAAAAAAAGGCTGCCACGGTATTTGCAGAGATAACACAGAGTACACTCCATGGCTCTAGCATGCAATTTATCCGGCTTCATCTTGAAGATAGAGAGGCATTGCCAAAATTATTCAAGACATTTAATTTTGACATGGTGTGCAACTTAGCGGCGCAAGCTGGGGTTAGGTACTCTATAGAAAATCCAGAAGCCTATATAGATAGTAATGTTACTGGCTTTTTAAATGTTTTAGAATGTTGCCGCCGTCATAATGTTAAACGCCTAGTATATGCATCTAGCTCTAGTGTGTATGGTAATAGTGATGATACTCCTTTCAAAGAAACTGCAAATGTAGACCAGCCAATTAGCTTATATGCAGCCACTAAAAAAAGCAATGAGCTAATGGCGCATACTTACAGCCATTTATATAATATTGAAACCATTGGTTTACGTTTTTTTACTGTCTATGGCCCCTGGGGTAGGCCAGATATGGCCATGTTTTTATTTACAGATGCTATCATAAATAATAAACCCATAAAAGTATTTAATAATGGTAATCTCTCTAGAGACTTTACGTATATAGATGATATTGTGAATGGCGTTGTTAATACCCTATTAAAAGATTCTAAAAATGATAGCTTATACAAACTCTATAATATCGGTAACGGCAAACCAGTACAACTGCTAGATTTTATAGCGTCTTTAGAAAAAGAGTTGGATATTACTGCCATAAAAAATAGGCTACCCATGCAAGCAGTTGACGTGAACCAAACTTTTGCAGACACCTCTTGTCTAGAAAATGATTATAATTATAAACCACAAATCACAGTAGATAAAGGAATCAAAGAATTTGTATCATGGTATAAAAGTTCTTATAAAGGCTAACCATGGATTTGTTTAAGAAATTTAAAATATCTAAAAGGCATGTTGGTAAATCACTATCCTGGAGATTTATAGGAACCATTGACACCTTTATTTTTGCATGGCTTATAACTGGAGATGTAACGGAAGGAATTAATCTCTCTGGAATCACAACAATCACCAAACTTGTATGGTATTATCTTCATGAACAGCTTTGGTTTAAATCAAGCATAGTAGATTCAAACAAAAGGCATATCATTAAAACCTTTTCTTGGCGTTTTGTTGGCACTATAGATACTGTTGTTTTTGGTTGGATAATAACAGGTAACCCACTAATAGGTCTTAAAATTGGTATTTTTGAAACGGTTTCAAAAATGCTTCTCTATTTTGGGCATGAAAAATTATGGTATAAAATTAATTTTGGTTTGGATCAAAGAATTAAAAATAAAAGACTAGCTAAACGAGAATTAACAAAAAAATAAGGTATTAATGAGTTTACATACGGTAAAACACGATTTTAAAACCACCAAATTACAACGAGAACAGCTGAACGGTCATAAAGCCTATTTGCTTTGGTTTACTGGGCTCTCTGGCTCTGGTAAATCCACCTTGGCTAATTTAGTAGAAATAGCGCTGCACCAAAAAGGACTATCTACCTATATCCTTGATGGAGATAACATCCGTCAAGGCATCAATAAAGATTTAAGCTTTGCTCAAAAAGACAGAACTGAAAATATACGCCGCATTGCAGAGATTAGTACTTTAATGCTAGAGGCAGGAGTTTTAACTCTGGCCGCTTTTGTGTCTCCATATATTAAAGATAGAGAAGCTGTAAAACAGATTGTTGGCCCAGATAATTTTATTGAAATTTTTGTCAATACCTCACTAGAGGAGTGTGAACGCCGTGATGTAAAAGGACTTTATAAAAAAGCAAGAGCTGGAGAAATAAAAAACATGACAGGAATCTCGGCTCCTTACCAGGCCCCAATAGATCCAGATTTAGAAATTATTACAGATAGACAACCTATTGAAGAAAGTGTAAAAACCATCCTAGAATTTATAAACAAAAAGTTAAAACCAAGCACATGAGTAATTATGTAATCAATCATTTACGTGAGTTAGAGTCGGAAGCAATCTTTGTGATTCGAGAAATCGCCGCTCAATTTGAGAATCCCGTACTATTGTTTTCTGGTGGCAAGGATTCCATTTTACTAACTCATTTGGCAAAAAAAGCCTTTTACCCTGCAAAAATACCATTTCCTTTAATTCATGTTGATACAGGGCATAATTTCCCTGAAACCATCGCTTTTCGGGATGCTTTAGTGAAAAAATTAGGCGTTCAACTAATCGTTGGATCTGTGCAAGAGGCTATAGATACAGGCCGCGCTAAGGAAGAAACAGGTGCAGATGCCTCTCGTAATGCATTGCAAATTGTTAGTTTATTAGATACCTTGGAAGCTCATAAGGTTGATGCAGCAATGGGTGGTGCAAGACGTGATGAAGAGAAAGCAAGAGCCAAAGAACGCTTTTTTTCACACCGTGATGAATTTGGCCAATGGGATCCAAAAAACCAACGTCCAGAATTGTGGAATTTATTTAATGGTCGTATGAACTACGGAGAGAATTTCAGAGTATTTCCAATATCAAACTGGACAGAGATGGATGTCTGGGAATATATAAAACTAGAAAATATTGAACTGCCATCCCTATATTTTTCTCACCAGCGCGATTGTGTGGTTCGTGATGGAGTAATTCTTTCTAATTCTGATTTTATCAAATTAAAACCAGGCGAAGAAGTAGTTAACATGACCATTCGCTACAGAACTTGTGGAGATATGCCTATTACAGGCGCGGTAGAATCTGAGGCCGATGATCTAACAAAAATAATTCAAGAAATTGCCACCACTCGTTCCACCGAACGCGGCGGCAGGGCAGATGATAAGCGTGCAGAAACTGCCATGGAAGATCGTAAAAAACAAGGGTACTTTTAGACTAAAAATTTAAGAAAAATATATGGATAATCAAAATATAGAATTATTACGCTTTACCACCGCAGGTAGTGTAGATGATGGTAAAAGCACCCTTATTGGTAGGCTGTTGTATGATAGCAAATCAATCTTTCAAGACCAACTAGATGCTGTTGAGGCCTCTAGCAAAAACAAAGGCTTTGATTATGTAGATTTATCATTGCTTACAGACGGGCTTAAATCTGAGCGTGAGCAAGGCATTACCATTGATGTAGCCTACCGCTATTTTGCAACGCCAAAGCGGAAGTTTATTGTGGCGGATACTCCAGGGCACATTCAATATACCCGTAATATGGTAACAGGCGCCTCTACTGCCAATCTAGCTATTATTCTAATTGATGCTAGAAAAGGAATGCTTGAGCAAACTCACCGCCACTCATTTATTGCTTCTTTACTCCGTATCCCTCACGCCATTGTGTGTGTGAATAAAATGGATTTGGTAGACTACAGTGAAACTGTATATGATCAAATAGTTTCAGATTTTAAAGCATTTGCCACAAAATTAGATATTAGTGACATACAATTTATCCCAATTTCAGCGCTTGCAGGAGATAACGTAGTAAACAAATCTGAAAATATGGATTGGTATAAAGGAAGCACTATGATGTACCATCTAGAGACAGTACACATATCTAGTGATTATAACCACATAGACTGTCGTTTTCCAATTCAATCGGTAATTAGACCTCATACCCTAGAAAACCAAGATTTTAGAGGCTTTGCAGGCCGTATTGATGGTGGGGTGTTTAAGCCTGGTGATAAAGTAAAAACTTTGCCATCTGGATTTGTATCCACCATAAAAACCATTGAACTAAACGGAGAACACATTGCAGAGGCTTTTGCGCCTATGTCTGTAACCATGACCCTCCAAGATGAGATAGACACCAGTCGTGGAGACATGATTGTACGTGAAAATAACGTACCAGAGGTAGGTCAAGATCTAGAAGTTTTGGTGACTTGGATGAGCAGTAATCCTTTACAAGCACGCACAAAGGTAGTCGTAAAACATACTACTAATGAGTGTATGGCAATGGTGAAAGAGTTAAAGTATAAAGTAGATATCAATACTTTACACCGCATTGAAAACATTGATAAAATTGAGATGAACGATATAGGGCGTATCTCTTTGCGCACCTCTAAACCTTTGTTTTATGACGTCTACAAAAAAAATCGCAAGACAGGTAGCATCATTATTATAGATGAGCAAACCAATGAAACCATTGGAGCAGGGATGATTATATAATGATGGAACAGTTTTTAAACACAGCTATTACTGCAGCTTTAGAAGCTGGTAAAGCCATTCTAGAAATTTACCATTCAGGAGAATTTGATATTGAAATTAAAGGAGACAACTCTCCTTTAACCAGGGCAGATACAGCCTCTCATAATGTATTAATGAGTTTCTTATCTAAAACTGAGATTCCAGTACTCTCAGAGGAGGGTAGAGACATCTCCTACCAAGAGCGAAAAGATTGGAGCCAACTTTGGATTGTAGATCCTATAGATGGCACCAAAGAATTTATAAAACGCAATGGCGAGTTTACAGTAAACATTGCTTTAATTAAAGATCAATGCCCGCTTATTGGCGTTATTTTTGTGCCTGTAACTGGCGTTTTGTATTTTTCTAGTAAAGAAATAGGCGCTTTTAAAATTTCTGTAGACCTTGATGATTATAATGTTGAAGCTTTACTTACAAAAGCAGATAAATTACCATTACAAAGAGAAGATAAGACATTTACAATAGTTGCTAGTAGATCTCATATGTCACCAGAAACAGAATCCTATGTAAAAGAAATGAGAGAAAAGCACGGTGCGGTAAATTTAATCTCCAAAGGAAGTTCTTTAAAATTATGCATGGTTGCAGAAGGGACTGCCAATTGTTATCCTAGATTTGCTCCGACTATGGAGTGGGATACCGCAGCTGGACAGGCTATTTGTGAACATGCCGGTTTTAAGGTTTTAGATTGGAAAACTAAAAAGTCGATGTTATATAATAGAGAAGAATTATTGAATAATTGGTTTTTAGTAAATTAATTACTAAGAAAATACTAATTGTATTAGAAACTCACCCTAATGAACTCCAGTTTAAAAAAGTTTAGACTAGATAGTAATATTTTAGAAGTGTCCAAAAAGGCTGTGCCAACCGCATTTGTTAAACTTGCCGGTATGGTTTTGTCAATAATTGTAAGCGTTTTTATTGGCAGAACACTTGGTGCAGAAGGGTTGGGTGTCATAAATCTTGCCAATAGAATTCTTGCAGTTTTATTGGTTGTATGCATGTTTGGTATGCGGCAAGTATTAATAAAAGAAATTGCTATTGGACGTAACAGAGGTGATTTAAAAAGAATAGGAGATTCCTTAAAAACAGCCTATTTCCTTAACGTAGTAATTTCTATAGTAGTTTCTTTATCATTAATTATCTTAAGTCCTTGGTTGGCAAATAGTTTTTTTAAAGTACCAGAATTAGAATGGGTTTTAGTTTTAAGTTTTATTGTATTTCCTTTTCAAATACTTTCTCGAATATTTTCTTCTGGATTAACTGGATACAGAAAAATATGGCAAGCTAGTTTAGTTGACCAAACCTTAAGCGTTTTTATAGTATTCTTAACCTTATTTATATACTATATTTTAAATATTGAAATAACTATTCTCAATGTAGTTATAGCTTATATAATTGGACGTCTTATAACTACAGTAGTTTTGGGTATTTATTGGCATACCATATTTTCTTCAAACTTAAAAAAAGAATGGAAAACTAAAGAACTCACTAAGACAGCTTTTCCAATATTTTTAGTATCGGTAACCTCGACAATTTATAAAAATATAGATATCATTATGATTGGATGGTTATGTTCAGCAAAGGAAGTTGGTATTTATGCCGTTGCTTCCCGGATAGCAATCTTATCTGGATTTTTACTTAATGTTGCTAATTCAAACGTTTCGCCAAAATTCGCTATACTTTTTGATGAAGATAAAAAGCTGGAGTTACAGAAATTAGTACAATTTGTAACTGTTGTCTTATTTTTAGTTTCATTAGTCATTTTAGCGATATCAATATGTTTTGGTAATTTTATTCTTTCTACCTGGGGGCTAGAATTTAAAAGTGGTTATTCTGTGCTTGTGATATTGGCAATAGGGCAATTTTTTAATGTAGCAACAGGAACAGTAGGTACACTATTAACAATGACTGGTTTTGAGAAAAAATTACTAGCAGTTAATACATCATTTATGGTGCTGAATATAATTCTTAACATTGTGTTTATCACAATATGGGGTATCGAAGGAGCGGCATTTGCATATACAATATCAATTTTTGGTATGAATTTTACACGAGTATTTTTTGTACATAAATATATAGGAATTCATGTTTTTCCATGGGTCAAAATTAAAAATCTTTTAAAGTTTAGAACTTAATTAAATATGCTAAGTAAAATAAAAAATAAATTAATATTTTTCTTTAGAAAAAGTCTTGCTTTTAATAGAATGGAACCATCGTTTATTATTATTGGTGAAGCAAGATGTGGTACCACGTCTTTATTCAATTATATATCTCAAAATGATAAAGTATTACCTCCTGTAAAAAAAGAAATTCATTTTTTCGATTACAAATTTCATAAAAATAAAAATTGGTACAAATCTTTCTTTCCTTTTAAAGCTAATAATAAGATAACAGGAGAAGCTACTCCCTATTACTTTTCGCATCCAAAATCAGCAAAACGTATAAAAGAAACATATCCTGACATAAAAATAATTTTAGTTTTAAGAAACCCTATTGACAGAGCGATTTCTAGTTTTTATAAGCAAAGAGATTTGAAAATCGAAACTTTAGAATCTATTGAAGAAGCAATAGATTTAGAAGAAATTAGATTGAAGAATTCCAGGAATAATATGCATGGCAACATTGATTATGATTTCAATCATAAGAATTATGCATATGTTAATAGAGGTTTATATTATGAGAACCTAGAAAGATGGCAATCTTTGTTTGATGAAGATCAAATGTTAATTTTTGAATTTGATGAATTGTTTGGAAACATTGATGCCAATTATAATAAAGTAATAGAGTTTTTGAATATTGATAAGCAAAAAATTTCTTTTAGACACTTTAATAAAGGTACATATGATAATATAAATGCAGATTTTAGAATAAAATTGGGCAGCTTTTTTAAAGAGAGCAATCAGAAATTGTATAAATCATTAAAATTAAATTATAACTGGAAATAATTGATATGATTAGATCTAATAAGGAGTTAAAACACTATCTAGAACAGGATAAAATAGCTCTAAAAATAAATAGAAGTAGACCTAAGCTTTTTTCAGATGAAATTTGGAAATATCAAATTTTATTAAGAAAGTGTGAATATTATTTTAATAAAAAAAAGAATATTTTAGAATGTCTAGTTTATAAATATTATAGGCTTAATTTTCATAGAAAAGAACTTCAATTAGGGTTCTCGATACCATTAAATTGTTTTGGTCCAGGATTGCGAATTGTTCATAGAGGAACAATAGTTATTAATGGGAACACTAAAATTGGAGAAAATTGCACAATTCATATAGGTGTTAATATTGGCAGTAAACCCAATGAGCTAAAATCACCAATCCTTGGTAATAATGTTTATTTAGGTCCAGGGGCAAAAATTTATGGAAATATAACTTTAGGAGATAATATTTTTGTTGGTGCAAATGCAGTAGTTAATAAAAATTTTAAAGAAGGTAATTGTACGCTCATTGGCATACCTGCTATACCTAAGATAAATAAAGAAATAAATGAGTAAAATAAACTATATTTTTATTACAGGTTTTGGTAGATCTGGTACAACATTTTTATCTCACCTTCTATCTCAATGCATCGATTTTAGAGCTTTTCATGAGTATGTAGGGAATAGAGAATTTGAATTATTAAGTTGGTACCTAGGTACATCATATTCAAAACCTTATTTAGAAAATCAAAAAGTTAGAATTGAACAAGATCCTCAAATCGGGAACAAATTTATTGATGTAAATGGTGCATATCGTAATTGTGTTGATGAGGTAGAAGAGGTGTTCAAGCCACTTAAAACTTTTCATTTGGTAAGAGATCCAAGAAATGTTGTAAGATCCTTATATACAAGAAGAGATGATAAAAAGATTCATTTTATACCGAAAAATGAAACCGATATTAAATGGTGGCTTACAGCAAATAAGTTCAGTCAAATATGCTGGAATTGGAAAACAGAAACAGATCTATTATTAGAGAAAAAATTAGACATAATCCATTTTGAAAAAATCACAGGAGATTTTAATTATTTTAAAAGCAATCTATTAGATAAAATTGATTTAAAAATGGACTTGGAAACATGGCAAAAAGAGGTAGCTGTGAAAAGAAACAAAACTAAACCTAAACTTTACAGGTATTTATATGCTAAAATTAAAGGAAAACAATTTGTGGAAACAAGGTTGCCTACATTTAATGATTGGCCAGAAGATTACAAAGCAATATTCAAGGATATTTGTGGAGATACGATGTTAAAATTAGGTTATGAATAGCATTAGTTTAGTTAATGAACACATATTAATTTCTGCGTATAATTATGATAATTCTTGTGTAAAAAAAATTAAGTCATTAATTGAAGAAGAATACGCTTTTCTTTTCAAGGCAGTTATTATTCATGGCAGTTTAGGTACCAATGAAGATATAAATTTTAGCGATTTTGATGGATTATTAATTGTAAAAGATGATTGGTTAAATTCTAAAGAACTTTCTAGTTTTAAAAAAGAATCTTTTAGGCATATTTTAGAATATGATCCTATACAACATCATGGTTGGTTTCAATTAAAAGAATCAGATTTAAATAATTATCCTAATAATTATTTACCAATATCAGTTTTGCAAAATTCTAAATTAATTTTCCCTGACATAAACGAAATTCAATTGAATATAAAACTTAACGATTTAATAGATTATAAGGAGGCCTTATTTAATGTTTTAAATTCATTAGAAGAAAGGCTAGCTTTAAACTGGAAACCAATAAACATGTTTCAACTAAAAAGTTTTTTGAGTCAAATAATGCTAATTCCATGTTTGTTTTATTCCGCTCTAAATAATAAAGGAATATTTAAAAGAGAAAGTTTTGAAGCGGTTAAGCCTTATTTCTCAGATGAAGAATGGAGCCCAATTAAACTATGCTCAAAAGCTAGATTAAATTGGAAATATGATTTAAATTTCATTCAAAAAGTCTTAATGCATAGACCTGAAAGAATATTTAGAAAACTAACAAAAAAAGTAATTAGCCCACCAATTGATTATAATAAGTTCGATTATGTGACAAATGATAACTTTATGAACGTACTAAGTTTATTTATTAAAAAAATGAAATCCCACAAAGACTTATAATGAGCAAATTAAAATTTATAGATTATCCGATGCCAATAGAAAGATCTGCTTACGATGATTTGAAAGAAAAAATTGTATCAGAGCTTAAATCTTTGTCACAGGTAAAATCTATTTACCAAATGGGTTCTGTAAAAGAACCTGGAATATCCGATTTAGATATTATTTGCATTTTTGAAGAAAACTCTATTTGTAATATTAATTTAAGACAAGAACTTTCTGGTGATGAGAAAAAAATATTGACACATTCATTATTCGGAATTGAAAGTAATTATTTCGAACAAGCTCTTAACTATAATTTAATTTCAAATTTAAATTTGTTGTATGGTGATAATCTTAATCTAGATTCATCTTTAAAGCCTACAAATAATAAAATAGAAAGACAAATTGCGTTAGAGTATATGTTAAGAATGTACTTCTCTTTATCTGAACAAGTCAAGTACGGTATTATAAAATTAAGATCCTTTCTGCTATTAGGAAAGGCTATAGCATTTGATTTAGAATTATTAAGTATTAAAAGTGGCAAACTATATGAATTAGTGAACAAAATTTTAGATTATCGTTCTATTTGGTTTACTAATATTCCCTCACCTAAAAAGTTAGAAGATTTGATAATTTCTTTTTTAAATGAATTAGAAATTCTTTTGAAGGAAGAACTAAATAAAAATTATTTTCACTTACCTATAGATAGATTAACATTTCCAGAAGGCTATAGTATACAAAAATCTGATGAACTTAAATATGTGAGAGAAGGTTATATATTACCTTCATTTTTTTCTGTTTTAGGAAAAAAATATATAAACCTACAAAGAAGGTTTAATACGGTTAAGTACTACATACCCTTCGAAATTCCGTTACATGAATCTGACATGGATAAAAGATTTGTTTTTGGTAAAAAAGTATATGAAATTAATAAAGAACGGTATAAGAATTTTCTGCCATTAAATTCCAGCTTGTCAATATTTTAATACATACTTATGAAATTATTACATTGTTTGAACTCTCCCAAAATTGGTGGTATAGAGAGACTAGTAATTAATTTGGCAGTCGAGCAAAAATCCGTAGGAATTGATGTGACAATTATGTTAGATATTTTAGATGGCGAGTATTATCAAACCATAATTGAAAATGAAATAGATATAATAGTGTCTGGAGTTCAAAGTGGTTTTGAAATTAGTCTTTTAAAGTTTAATGATTTAAAGAGTCAATTTAAAATTTTTGATGTTATTCATTTTCATCACTTTTCATTTATTAAATCTTTGGCTGCAATGTCATCAAATACAGTTTACACCATTCATGGTTTATCAAAGGGCGTTCGAAACGAAAATAAGATTAAATATTATTTCAGAGAAACTGTTAAGTCATTTTGTTTGAATAAAGTTGATGTTTTTATTGCAAATTCTCAATACACATTGAACTTGGCTAAAAAACATTATGGATTACAAAAGGTTAAATCTATTGTTATTTTAAATGGCATAAATGTTAAAAATAGTGAAAATGTAAATCCTTTACTGAATAATAAATATTTTACAATAGGCCTTGTCACTAGATTTATATATAGAAAGAGAATTGATAGATTAATAATGGCATTCAAATATTTTATTGAAATGGGAGGAGTAGGAAAGCTTATTTTAGTTGGAGATGGAAAAACATTTAATGATACAAAAGCATTAGTTGATAATGAGAAATTAAATAAGGATGTAATTCTTACCGGCTATAAAACAGACGTTTCAGAATACTATAGAGGTTTTGATATATGTGTTTTCCCCTCCGAAAATGAACCATTTGGGTTAGTCGGTGTTGAAGCATATCTAAATGGTAAACCAGTAATTGCTTTTAAAGATTCTGGTGGATTAATGGAAATAGTTGAGCCATTAGAACCTAACAATATTGTAGAAGATGAAAAGCATCTTGCAAAGCGACTATTTTTTTATTTTCAAAATAGAGGTTTAACTTCAAGCCAAGCAAAAGAAAGAATAACCTATGCTATGGATAATTTTAGCATTCAGCGAATGGAGCGAGAGTATTTTGATGTATATAAAACAATCTTAGGGTAATGAAAAAAGTTCTCTGGTTAGCTCCTAATTTCAATCATTACAAGGCTAGATTTCTAAATCACCTTGCCACAGATACCGATATTAGTCTTCATATATTAAGTGGTACCGGTCGAGTTGGGTATGGAGATAAAGAACTATCGAATCTTTGGGATTTTCAATATCAACAAATTCCTGTAAGTAAAAAGAATTTTGGATTTTCTTTAAAAGTTATAAACGCATTAAAGTTACAGTTTAATAATTTTGAATGGATAATGGTTCCAGTTGAAAAGAAGAACCTAGTTATCCTCTTATATACGCTTTTTTTAAGATTTAAAGCTAGGCGTAAAGGAAAACAAATTAAGTTATTTTCTTATAATCATCCTCTTTTAAAATCTGGAAATGGTAGAGTAACTTGGTTAGATATAAAAATAACAAAATTTTATTTTAAGAATTTAGATCGTGTGATTTTTTACACAGAGCGCAGTTATGATTGGGCAATTTCGGAAAAACTAGTAAAGCCAGAAATAGCCTCCTGGGCAAATAATACCATTGATACCTCAGAGGTTAGTAAAAACTATGATTTTTCATACCCTAAAAAAAGTCCTAAGCATATTGTTTTTATTGGTCGGCTTATACCTTCAAAAAAAGTTGATGTGACAATAAAATATTTTGAATTATTACAGGAGCGTTTGGGCAAAAATCAATTAATTTTAGATATTATAGGTGATGGGCCTGATGCTAAAATTGTTAAAGAAGCCTCCTTTAAAAATAAACAGATTATATGGCATGGCACTTTAATCGAAGAGTCCGTTATTGCTCCCATAATGAAAAATTGTAGTTTAGTCTTTTTACCTGGTGATTCAGGCCTTTCAGTTAATCATGCATTTGCTTATGGTAGACCATATATTACCTTAGAGTCTAATAATCATGGTCCTGAAATTAGCTATATTACCAATAATGAAAATGGAATGATTCTGAGTTCAAATAATATATTAAGCAATATAAATAGTATAGAAGAATTAATAATAAATGAAGAGAATCTCCATAAATTTTGCGATAATGCAAAATTAAAAAGTTCAGAAATTTCAATTGAAAATTGGTTAAATAACATAAAAAAGGCATTCTTAGATGAAGAAATTTTCAAAAATAAATAAAATACGATCCTTTGCTATATTATTTTTGATTGTAGTGTTTGTATTTAGAATAACATTCTTGATAAGAATGAGGGATTCTAATTCTTATACAAGTTTAGACGCTTTTAATTTAATACAGATAGGCAGTATTTTGCTCTTAGCTTTTCAACTGCTTAGGTATAAGAGGTTATTTGTGAAAATAAAAAGCCAATCAATAAATTCTTTTTTGTTACTTTTCTTGTTTGGTATTTTGTCTGGTGCCTGGTCTACAAATTTTTTTTATTCTTCATACAGGGCCTTTGAGGCAATAGTACTTCTTTTGGCATGTATTACACTTTTTGAGTATGTAAGTTTTGATTTCGAATTTGCAGAAAAATTTTTTATGAGAATTCTTTTTATGATTGGTTTTTTAAGCTTTTTTGGTTGGTTGTCAAGAAGAAGTTCATTTTCTTTTGCGTCTATGCACAGTAATGGGTATCCAATAGTTGGTGCCATAATTGCTTCATACGCATTTGGCGCACTTTCTGAAAAAGAGTTTTACGCCAAACGCAAAAAAATAATGAAACGTTACTTACTTTTTGGGTTGTTATTAATTATTGCAGGCACAAGTCTTGGTTCAGTTCTAGCTTTTTTAGTCGCAGTGTGTATTGTTTTAGCCTTCTCCCCAAAAATGAATAAGAATTATCTTTTTCTATTAATTATAATTGCTATAACTATTGGATTGGCAATTATTAATGCAGCATTTATAGAAAGTCTTATACTAGTTAATAAGGATATTTCTGAGCTAGAAGGTCTTAATGGGCGAACTTATCTTTGGCAAATATATCTTGAAATGATATATGAAAAACCGCTTACAGGGTGGGGCTTTGATGTTATTTCTAGGCAAGCCACTGAGGTCTATGCAACAAACACTCATTTTTTCTTAATTTCGATTTTAGGTGGTTTAGGTTTATTAGGATTGTCTATTTTCTTTTTTGGCTTTATTAAATTAATTAAAGAGCTTTTTCGTTATAAACGTTATAGGTTTCCGAGTCATTTAGCCTCTATTGCTGCACTAGGTGCTGCTTTTGTAAATGGTGGTTCTAAAGGATACATTGGTGAACATGTTTATGCTGAGACTATTGCCTTTTTTTTAGTTTTAGCTTTTTTTTCAATATGCTATAAATATTACATGACTCATGCGCGAGGAATCAAATAAAATTAAAATATTGTTTTGGGCGCAATTACCTCCGCCATTGCATGGAGCTTCATTACGGAATAAAGCTATTTTTGAGAGCAAAATCATAAGAGATAAATTTGAATTTGTGTATGTCCCTTTTAATTATTCTAATTCAATTGAGGAGTTGGGAAAGTTTGCATTCAAGAAAATTTATATATTTATTAAACTTTTTATAAAATTAATATGGAAGTCAATTCGAAAAGATTTTGACGTAGTTTATTTCACGTATTCGTTTAGAAGAAATGGTGTTTTTCGGGACACCCTTTTTGTTATACTATTTAGAATTTTTAGAATTCCTATTATATTTCATTTTAGAAATAAAGGCGCTAAAGTTTTAAGTTTAAATAACTTGATGAACAAATTAATATCATTTTCTCTAAAAAGAGGATTCTTTATCTGTCTAAGTGAAATTGCAGTAAAAGATATTGAGGATTTTATTGATAAGGAAAATCTCTATATTGTTAATAATGGAATACAGCCTGCTAATCTAAGTTATAAGAAAAAAGAAAATTTGAATGATAATATAAAATTATTTTTCATTTCTAACTTGAGACACGAAAAAGGAGTGTTTACTTTACTTGAAGTTTATAAGGAATTACAAACTAAAGTTCCAAGAAGTTTGTCCTTAAGTATTGTTGGTGAGGAAGGAGATATAAGTTATGCAGAACTAGAAACTTATATAACTCAACACGAGTTACACAATATTAAACTATTAGGTCCTCTTTATGGATCTAGTAAATATGAAATTTTTAATAATAGCGATATTTTCATTTTTCCCTCACGAAATGAAGTGTTTCCCGGTGTTGTTTTAGAGGCTATGCAATTTGCTTTGCCTATAGTAGCAACTAATGTTGGGGCAATTCCAGATATAATTAAATCGCAAGAAAATGGAATTATCTGTGATGTTGATAATGTAGATGAAATAGTTTCTGGAATTTTAAAACTTATTGATGACCAGGAGTTCTCCAAAAAGATTGGGGATAAAGCACAATCAGATTTTTACGAAAATTATACCTTAAAATCTTTTGAAAAAAACATGCTAAGTACTTTTGTTAAAATAAAGAATAAAATATGAGTTTTAGGTATTCTAATAAAGGTATTTTGTTACGGCGTTGGATAGCTAGATGGTTTTTTTTTCCTGTTTATATTTTCCAGTATTGCAATATTTTCATAAAGTTGTTTTTTTATAATAAAAATAAACCTCTAGTAATTATTTTAACTCCAGGGAAAGTTGGTTCTTCATCTGTATATTTTAATTTAAAAAAGCAGGTGACATCTAGAATTTTTCATATTCATTATTTTTCAGAAAATGGAATTAAAACGTCACGTCAAGAACATAAAAACTCAAGTAGAAAATCTCTTCCATTTCATTTAATAACTAGCATAATACTAAGTAGACTGATTAAAAAGTATAAAAATAAATTTTATGTTATAACTATCTTTAGAGAACCAATTCAAAGAAAAATATCTTCATTTTTTCAAAATTTAGATAAATATAAACAAGAAATAAATCTAAATGGATTGAGCTTTAATTTAAATAAAATTAATTTAATTTTAAACGATAAATATTTTCTAACAAACTCGGATGAAGAAGATTTATGGATTAAAAATGAATTGATTAATACTTTTGGGTTCTTGGTTTACAAAAAAAATGAAATCAAAAACAACAATTATATTTTAGAAAAAACCCCGAATGTTGATCTTTTAATTCTTAAAATGGAAAATCTAAATAAAAATTTTAGCGTTGCCGTTTCAAATTTTTTGAATTTAGAGAAGCCTATTAATTTTACGAAATATAACAGCGGAGAAGAAAAATATTATAAAAATGAGTATAAAAAGTTTAATGATAACTTTAAACTTAAAACTCAAACTCTTAAAATTTTAACTGAAACAAAGTATTTTAATAGTTTCTATTGTGATATAAAATTAAAAATATTTGAATCTTGGAAAAATTAGATAAAAATAAAATTAAAATATTTGATTTCATCTTAGATACTTCTTTTGAGAATGTTAGATTTGAAAATAACAGTTTAATAATTAACACCATAAACCCACATTCCTATTGTTTAACTAGGTATGATAAAATATTTAATGAAGCTTTAAAATCCTCAGATATACTCGTGCCAGATGGTATTGGTATTGTTTTGGCAGCAAAAATATTAAACAAGCAAACTATCAACAAAATTGCAGGTGCAGACATTCATCAATATTTACTGCAGCAAGCTCATTTAAAAAGCCAAAAAGTATTCTATTTAGGTGCTTCTCAAAGCACACTTAAGCTGATAGAAAATAAAGTTAAAAAAGAGTATCCAAATATTACTGTTTCTAGTTTTTCTCCTCCATACAAGCCTCAGTTTTCCAAAACGGAAACAGCTCAAATGTTAGAAAAAGTAAATCATTTTAAGCCTGATGTTCTTTTTGTTGGTATGACAGCACCAAAACAGGAAAAGTGGGTACATGCAAATAAAGATATTTTAGATGTTCAAGTAATCACATCCATAGGTGCTGTTTTCGATTTTTATGCAGGTACTGTAAAACGTTCGAGACAATTTTGGATTTCTTTGGGATTGGAATGGCTTCCAAGATTTTTAAGAGAACCTAAGCGTCTTGCAAAACGTAATTTAATCTCTACACCAAAATTTTTATTAGAGGTTGTATGGTATAAAATATTTGGAAGAGGAATTCTATAAATACTCATTAAAGGCTCTATCTAAATTTAACATAAGTTCTAAATAGTATTATATTTGTAGCATAATTATAATAATACAATTTTACCAAAAAAACTAAAATCTCATATATGAGCTCTAGATATTTAATAAAATTTATTTTCTTATCATTTTCAACACTCACGCTACTGCAGTCTTGCATCTCAAAAAAACAAATATTGTATTTACAAGATGTTGAGTCTTTTAAAAACACTGAGGTTCCCTATAAGAGTCACACAATACAAGTAGATGATATTTTAAAAATAACCATAGGTGCATTAACGCCAGAAGCTGTGATTCCCTTTAACAATATTTCAGGTTCTAGTTCAGTTGCCAACAACATTGACATCATGAAACTTGATGGTTATTTAGTGTCTCAAAATTTGACGATAAATTTTCCGGTTCTTGGAGAGTTATCTGTAAAAGATAAAACAACTCAAGATTTAGAAAACGATATAAAAAAAATATTAGTAGATGGCGGCTACCTAATTGATCCTAATGTGACAGTACGTTTATTAAACGCTAAGGTTACAATTTTAGGGGAGGTAAAGACGCCTGGAACGTTTTTTTTTACAGAAAATAATATAAGTCTACTGCAGGCTCTGGGTCTTGCCGGAGATCTAACCATTAATGGTAATAGAGATGAAGTTTTAGTACTTAGGCGCATAGATGGCCTGCTAACCACTTCACGTATTAATCTTACTTCTGCAGGCTTTTTAAACGGGCCTTATCAAATGGTAAAACCCAATGATGTTATTGTCGTAAACCCAAATACAGCAAAATTAAAAACTGCTGGTTATGTGGGTGATGTAACTGCAATATTGGGTATTAGCTCTGTTATATTAACAATTATACTTTTATTTACAAGATAATTATGCAAGATAATTTTCCAAACCAGTTTTCTCTCCAAGAAGAGGAGTCTTTAGATATTAAAAAAGAGGTAAGGTATTACCTGTTTTTTTGGCCTTATTTTATTGTTGCTCTTACAATAGCGATGTTAAGCGCTTTTATGTATTTAAAAACGGCAGATCGTATATATACATCTAGCGCTCAATTACAAATAAAAAAAGGCTCAGAAGACGCGGCCTCTTTTTTAACCGGTGGGATGGAGTTTTTTGGATTTGATCAAGTAAATGTAGAGAACGATATTGCAGTGCTTACCTCCCAACACATTTTAAGCCAAGTGGTGGAGCGTCTAGATTTACAAACTAAAATATTTACGGTAGGTAGGGTAAATGCATCTTTACATTTTAATAACGAGTATACTAGATTTATTACAATTAAAGCCCCAAATACATATCAATATTGGGATATTAAAATAAAGGATAATAAAGCAACATTTACCCAAGACACTTTAACTTTTACTGTTAATAAAGGTGATGTCTTTGCTTATAGAGGTACTGAGATTAAACTAAATGATTCTTTATTTATAAGAGACCAAACTATTACTATACAACGATACCCTTCTAACCAAGCCGTCGCATCACTAAGGAGTAATTTATCTGCAACCCCAGCCTCTGATAGAGGAGAGATTATAAATTTAGCTTTTAGTGGTGTAAACAAACAAAGAAATGAAGCCATCTTAAATACTACCATGCAGGTAATGAAGGACGACCAGGTTCAAGACAAACGTGTAATATCTAAGGTAAGTTTGGCTTTTATTAATGAACGGTTAGATGGTCTTACCAAAAGTATTGATACTTTATCACAAAAAACTATAGCTTACCAGATGGCCAACGGTGTTTATGATCCAGTTGTGCAAACAGGTAATGCACTTAGTAATATTATAAAAGGCCAAGAAGAGGCCTTTGGTATTGGCATACAGCTAGAGATTGCCAAGGCACTGTTAGAAAAATTAAAGAAGCAGGCTAGCTATCAAATATTGCCTGCAAATATTGGTATAGAAAATGAAAGTGTGAGTACCCTAGTTAATTCTTACAACGAAGCAGTAACAAGACGTAATAATCTACTTGTTAGCACAACTACCAAAAGTCCTATAGTAATGCAACTATCTAGTCAGCTAGACAATGCAAAAGCAGCCATTATAATTGGAGTTAATAGATACATAGAGGGTCTGCAAACATCACTCTCTCGCTACCAGCAGATGGAATTTAAAACAGAGGGAATTGTTGCAGGCCTCCCTAGTAAAGAAAATACCCTTAGAGCCTATGCCCGAGATTTTAAAATTGGAGAAGAGTTATATGTATATCTGCTACAACGAAAAGAAGAGGCATCAATTAGTTACATTTCTGCACTGCCAAATATTAAAATATTAAGTATTGGTGTATCTAATAGTAACCCCATATCACCAAAAGTTCAGATTACATATATGGCGGCTCTTCTGCTCGGTCTTCTGTTGCCTTTTGGTGTTCTGCTTGTATTTAAAATGCTAGATACTAAAATTAACACTAGAGATGACCTAGAAAAAGGTTTAAAAGGCATCACTGTGCTGGGAGAATTGCCCTTTACAGACACTCCTAACATACAAGATGAAAGTGGTAGAGGACTTATAGCAGAGTCTACGAGGGTGCTGCGCGCTGGTTTGAGCTTTCAATTAAAATCAGATATCACTAATGTTATATGTGTTACCTCTACCATTAAAGGAGAGGGGAAGTCTTTTGTGTCTTATAATTTGGCACAAAGTTACAGCGCACTAGGTAAAAAGGTGATACTAGTTGGTGCAGATTTAAGAAACCCTCAAATACACAAGTTTTTAGGTTTAAAAAGAGAAAATATTGGGCTCACTACCTATTTAAGTAACGAGAATTTTAATGACATAGATTCTTTAATTACAAAAGCCAGCACTGATGGAGGTCTAGATTATTTGCTTACAGGTGCCATACCACCAAACCCATCAGAGTTATTAATGCGCCCGCGCATGAAAGAACTTTTAGAGGTTTTAAAACAATCTTATGATTTTATA
>Ga0209193_1000512_pt1 | contig 25385 bp, 43 predicted proteins | sample COGITO_mtgs_1003_FD_185515 | JGI IMG/M metagenome (GOLD analysis project Ga0209193, IMG submission 185515) | Pelagic marine microbial communities from North Sea - COGITO_mtgs_100330 (SPAdes) (version 2) | ecosystem: Environmental > Aquatic > Marine > Epipelagic ...
ATCATCACTCCAACTACTTGAAACATATTGTCCACCTTTAAACCCAAGAGCTTTAGTAAATCTTCTTTTTGTCTCAAATGGTGCCCTTTTAGTAGTAACATCCATACCACCATATTCTCTGACATTTAATATTGTAGATGGAATACCATAACAATTTAGTATTGCATTTATAGAAGCTGTAGTACCTTTTGTTTTCAATATCATAGGCATACTAGCTATTAATCTTTTTGTAATCTCCTTTGAGACATCAGCTTCGGTTGGTGAATCTAAAGAACCAGATGTATATAATGAGTATGAATCTCCACTTAATTTTCTACCAAACTCATATCTACTTAAATCTAATAAATCTTTTCCATCTTGTGTACTCCAACCTAAAGATTTAGCTAAATTAAAAATTAAATCTTTTGAAAATCCATCTTCTAATGACATCCTTCTATCAGATATATCAGACATTGCTTTTATGTATGACCACATTTCATCAAACTGTTGACCTATCATGTCCATAAAATCTAAAAATTGTACATTTTGAGAATCACTTCTAACATGGTCTGGTAATAAATTAACTAATCGATTACCATTTTCTGTATCATAAAATGAAGCACTGTATATTTGACCTGTTTTATTAGAAATAGAACCATACCAATCTGTAAAATCAGAACTAGATGAGCTTACTGGTTTGTAAGGAATTTCATATGTTCCATCACCTGTTTTAGGCCATGATGCATTAGGAAAAATACCCATAGAACTAGATATATAAGTTGATTTTGTATTATATAAATAATTTTCATAACCATCAAAATTATTTTTTATGTTTCTTATAGCATTATGATGTAGATTTAAATCTACTGTAGAATTTGTGACTCCAACAAAAGAAGCACTTAATGCAGTTTCTTTTTCTATTTGTTGTATTTTATATTTAAAGTTTTCTAATCTTTTTTGTGCAGATGAAAAATTTATAAAATTTTCATATTGAGAATATTCTATATTTATATTAGATGAAAAATCTTTTAAAAATTTATCTTCTATTTCATCTTTTAATCTATTATCCGTAGTAACTAAGTCGTCATATGTTTTAAATTCAGTTGATCTTTTTGACACTATGGATTCTTCAGGAAAACTATTTCTAGGAATCAATACTTGAAACTCTTCATCTTCTTGGTCATATCCAATCAATTCTACTGTTTCTTCTAATGATGGTAATACTTCACGTACAACATAAGTTAAATCTTTTTCAGATATATCGTCTGGTAAAGGTTCATATGTTTTATATACTATTGAATATGGTAAAGTCGGTACTGTAGTGTTATCGTATTTTACATTTGTAACTAAAACTTTTGTATCGTCACCAAAACGTAAATATGTATTTAAATCTTTTCTATCACCAAACTTACTATTAATTACCCAATTTGTATATTGCTCGTCTGGTTGACTAGACTCACTTTGAAATTGTGGTCTTGTTCTTTGTACAATAGTATTGTAACTATCAGATATTCCAATCGTATCACCATCTACTGAAAGTATTTTAGCAACAAAGGGTTCATAAACTGGTGTATAGATATGTGGTTCATTAGTTGGAGATGGTGGTGGTACTGCAGTAAATGCAAGTTCTGTTTGTGATATTCGATTTACAAAACCTGTTTTTATAGTTCTAACTAGTACTGCTTGTATTTCAAATTGAGTAACTTGATTGACATTAATATAATTAGATAGTGTAAAGGTTTGTGATGTATTACCTGATTTCGTATATATTACTTGACCATCTTTTAGTATTTCCCACTCTAAATTATCAGATTCTTTAAAATCAGCCTCGTTTAGTTCTATTCCAAATGGTTCAGTAGCTATAACAAACCTAGATGGTATAAAAATTCCATCGTCATACCATCCATCAGTTAAAGTATAATTGTTTATACTTAAATCTTTTATTTGATTTAATTGACCACTAGGTCCTCCAATATCTGGATCTGTATCAATATCTTCCATCGGTGGAAGAAGTTTTAATATATCTGGTAATTCTATATATGGTTTTCTAGCCATTATTTAGTCTCTATTATAGCTGGTAAATGAAGTGTTGACGAATCATTTGCAGTGTTGTCATTAATTGTTAATTTTATTCCTATATGTAAATCTTTTCCAAATAACTCTATTCTAATTCTTGAACCATTTCTACTAGTACCATTAGCAGTTTCTCCAGATATCTCATTTCTTGCTCTAAATGGACTTTGTGTATCAGGTACTGCATATGTAACATCACCTGTTACTGGTACAATTCTAAAATTACCACCACTATCAGCTCCAGCTGCTCGAGGTTGTATTCTATCATAAGTACTACCTTGCAAAGAACCATTATCTTGGTCAAATCCTGTCACTTCCCACACATACGATGTGGTAGTGTCTGCTCTCAAAAATGAATTACTAACAATGTCTATTATGGGTTCTGGATTATTTCTTTTTAAATATACTACTTTAAATTGACTATCATTTAAATTTCTTATATCATTTAAAGTTCTACCACTTCCTTCAAAGTCAACACCATCATCCCATTGTTGAAAAGTCTGTTGTTCTTGTCCGAGTATAAGGTCTTTAAATCTAACATACGCTGCAGCAAACTTTGTATCACCACGTTCACCTGCGTAGTTATCTTTAAATTCTTTAGTACCCGCACCTTCATCTAAAAAGAAACTTGCCTGAAATATATCAGTACCAATAACTTCTGTTTCACTAAGACCGACATCCATTGCAGTAGGAATTACAGGTGGATAGATTTTATTTACTAAAAAAAAGTTTGGTATAGTTATAGTTCCACCTACCATCGATTGTTCAAAATTACTCTCATTCATACCGGGTGTAGGTATGAATCTAATTTGTGTTGAATTTCCTTTTTCTTCTGCAGTACCTGCAAATTCTATGTTACTAGACGGTGAAGAGTCTGCTGTAACTTTTCTATTTCTTGCAGCTAACTTATAAAAATCCCTAACATATTGTTCATCTCTTATGTTTTGAGTAACTAGTCTTAATTCTTTACGTGAATCAGATATTTCATGAACAATATATTTATTTTCTTTTAAAAACAATTCCTTATCTAAACGTGAATCATCTGGTGTAACTTCATCATTATAAATCATCCCTGCTTGATCAGTCACAACAGTTTCATATGAACCTGCTAATTTTCTAAAAAAATTATATTTAACCTTAAACTTACCCCTATCATAACCTAACTTTCTTAATACTGTTCCTGTTTTTACTTTCATACCACCATTTACTACACTATAAGAATAATCAGATTTATCAACGATAGCTGTTTCTAGTATATTATCACTTGTGTCCATTATTAATACTTCAATATAATCATTCGTGTGATTGCCAAAATAACCACCAAAATAATTGTTTTCTAAAGAGTTATAATTAAATGGTTCATTTGTTATAAGTAATTCTTTATCTTTTTCATTTAAACCTGTTGACATTAATCTACCGGCTCCCCTTCTGGTATACTATCTATTACTTCTTGACTTTTAGTTTTTACATTTCTCCACTCAGAACCTATTGCATAAAAACTTTGTAAGTCAGGAAATGGTCTTTTTTGATTTCCATCAATCAACCACTTTCTAACATCATCAACATTGTCTGATGTAATAGTATCTCCATTTTTCAAATCATCTGGTAATGGATTCGCTATTTCAGTAATCATTAGTTCATTAATTAATCTATCGACTAGTGCATCTGAGTTTTGATCTTTTCTAGTTTGTTTTTGAGTTTCAGTTTGAATTGAACATGATGTATTTTCAATTACATATTGAACTCCTTGTTTTACATCAACTTGAATATTTCCTAATGTTTTAAAATCAGTAGTGTCTAAATTTCTACGATGTAATTCCGTTTCTAAAGTTGAATATGTTGGGTTGTTTAAAATTGACGCATCCTCAATACCCAACCCACCATCAATATCTTCAAATGATTGTAATACATTTTCATCAGTTCTAAACTTTTTTAATGCAGAGGTTATTAATCTAGAAATGTAACCACCTCTAAGTTTATCTATATACTGATTATAAAATCCAATATCTCTTAATTCATTTTTTGTGTAAGGCATTATTGTGCTACCTTAAAAGTAAATCCTTCGTTAAAATATTGATCTGTTTCATCAGCTCCACTACCACTTTGAACCCTAAATTCTAATCGATAATATCTTTCAGGTTGATATCCATCTAACCAAAGATTAAAATAGTTACCAGTTGAATCACAACTTATTTTTGAACCACTACCATAAGGTACTATAACATCTTCAGTTTCAGCATCAACTATTGAATAGAATGATGAACCACTTGGTAAATACTTTACTGTTAAATTCGATGGTGTTGTTGAATATGTTGGTTCAGGAAATCTTTCTCTACCAACTAATCTAAATTTTACTTTTGATTTTTCTTTATATTCTGGTCTCAGTCCTTTCATATACACAACCATATCTTCTATATTAGTTTGTGTTAGCGGTGATAGAGAACCTTCTGACCACTTTGAATCATCCCAAACAGTTTCAAGTGTTGGTGGATATTTTGTATGTGTATCTGAAGAGAAAAATGCCAATTGGCCAAGACTAGTAGTACTTCCTTCATCTGCAGATGAATCTAAATTTCCAACACTACCACTTCTTTTAACCATAAATCCATCATTGGGAACATCACCATCTAACCACCTATTTACAATATCTGTAACATCCATTCTAATATCAATTGTTTTATGACTTATAGAATGTGAAGCAACGTATCCACTTCCAGTATACCATGTTCCACCCGAACCACTAATTTGTGATGTCCAAATAGTTCCACTAGTTAAACCATCTCTATAATTCCAACTAGCTCCTTCTGTTGTTATTGGATTATCATATGAACGACCTTGGCCCATATCCCATGATTGGCTTATTGGATATGCATACAAACTCTGTGATGTGTTTAAATTTGAAGACTTTGCATCAAATAAATTTAAATAAAATTTTGGATTTGTAATCGTACCACTAACAATAGAAGATGAAATATAGCTTATATCAAATCTCATTAAAATACGAGATACGTTAACTGAATCACCAGAAGCATTAACCTCTTTTCTAACTTCTAATATCTCATCCATTCCAGCATTTAAACTAGCACTGGCTTGATATAAAGTTGTATCTTTTTCTGCGAATGTAAAATAATGCATTTATCTACTCCCTAACCCCTAAGTTATCACCCAATACTTTCCCCTTAATATCTGTGTTAGGAAATTTAACTTCAAATATACTTGGATCTAAAGCTGGATATAAAATACCACCACGTAATGATGAATCTATATCATAAAAATTACCTGAATATCCGTTATCTATTTGATATTTGTTTTCTATTACTATTGGTAAATTGTTTGGGTTATTTTGTTCTGGATTAACAACTGTCGCAACACCCTCTACTAAAGATATTTCATAAACTAAATCAGCAACAACTATGGGTTGTCCAATTTGCCATCTATCAATATCAAAGAAATCTTGTATTGTAGAAACACATCGTAATAAAACTTCATTTTTATTAAAACCAACTTTAGTTAATATTGAAAAATTTATTGCAATATTAATAATATATGCATCTTTTATATTTATAGCATCTGTAATCAATCTATACTGAGACAGATAACTTTTTAGATTTTGTTTTGTAGTTTGTGTTAGCGGTGATAGTTTTTTGTTACCATCAAATCCTAACGTATACATATTAAGTGCTAATGGATTTGGTATATTATTAACTTGTAAATCTTTTAAACTTGTACCAACGTCTGATTCTGTTATTTCTCTTTCTAATGTTTCTAACATTCCGATTTTACTAAGTTGTTCATCTTGAGATATATGAACCTTAGAAACTGTACCATACTTTGCTGGTAATGAATGTGCTCTAACAATATAATCATCTTTTGTTACTATTCTTTGTTGTGCTTGAAAATATGCTAAAGCATTCTCTTTAGTTTCACGTGTAGTTTCACCATTTGAACCACCAGTAGCGGGTTTTGGATTAGAGAAAATTACAGAATCCTTTGACTCTTGTACCAAAGCAGATGATAAACCTTCTTCAGAAATTGTAAAACTAATTTGTCCTAATTGAGCTACATCACCAACATTAACGTTATCATCAACACCACCCCCATATGTATATTCTAAAGTTAAAGTTGTGTTTGCTGGTGCCAATCCAAATGTACTTGTCTTCAAAAAGTTACTAGGATCAAATGCAGTAGTTAAGTAACTCGGACTACCTGGTAAACTAGAACCAACATTTGTTGGATTTGGAACTATTTCTTCATCAGGATTATCAGATACACCAGCTCCAAATCTTAGAACGATTTCATCATTTTCATTTATATGTGTTGTAAATCTTCTAGAGGCTCTTTTTAATTTTAAAATGTAAGGAGCTATTTCTCTGTCACCGATAGAAGAAGGATCGTTTGTAACATTATTTTCCATATCTTCAAATACAGTATCCCTTGCAAGTGAATCTACCTCATACCACTTATTACCATCTGAATCAGTACAAGATATTATTTCTATAACATCTGCATTACTTAAACGTATTTCTGTATATTTTTCTGCACTTCCAAAATCAAAATATTCAGTTGCTAATTCACCACTTTGAGCTTTGACTTTTTTCTTCAATAAATATTTTGTTGGTTCACCACTATCCGTTTCAAATATTGTAACTTCTCGTACATCATAAGAACTAGAAAATTTAAAATTACAATCTTCAAGTGTTCTAAAAGTTGTTCCATTAGAATTTGCATTTACTTGTGTACCACCATTTACTGTAAGTGCATATCTAAAATCTGGTAGTCCATTTAGAGCAGGGATTGTTTGAAAAGTATCTAGTATAACAGTTGCTGCAGATGTAGTTTTTGGTTTGTATCCAAAAGATTGGGCTATGTTATAAATATTCTTTTTTTCTTCGGCATAAGCTAACAGAGATTCTCTAAATTGTGAATCTATATAGTATGAAAGAACATCACCAACATATGATGCCATTTCAATAAACATCATACCTGGTGACGCTTCGTTAAAATCATTATATGTGTTTGGAAAGTATTGTTTAGCAAACTCTATAAGATTTGATTTGAAATCATTAAAATCTTTATTTAAATAGTTTACTGATTTAACCGTATCCTTTTTTATACTTGTTCGTGCCATTTTATTTCCTAATAATTACCATTAACATCCGAACCATCGGTAGCATTAACAGTCAATTCTTGATTTACACTAGGATCTAGTGTTGTTGAATATTTTATATTTACAAAAACTTTATTATTGTCACCATCATCATTTAATGTTTCAATATCAATTATAGTAATATATGGTAAAAATTTATTTACCGCCTCCATAATTATAGTCTTAATTTTTGTTGGTAACCCATCATCTCTCTGTTCAAAACATACTTCTCGTAACCTACAACCAAATTCAGAATTACCGACTCTTTCACCTGGATAAGTTAACAATAAGTTTCTAAGATTATGTCTAGACTGTTCTAAAGAATTTTTAGTCATAGCAAAACTATTATTGTTATCCGCACGTATTGGAAAAGACAACCCAACAAATGTCCTAGGATCTAAATCTATTTCTCTAGCACTTCTTGGCATTATCTAATTCCTCCTGGTCCGTTTTTCTTTTTATCTAAAGCTTTCATTAATCCACTATAATCTCTTGTCAATGCACTTGTAACATGGTCTGGTACTTGTTCAACTGATTTACCAGCTTTCTTTATCGTATCCACTGCTACCATATCACGTTTAACTTCTTCAGGTTTACCATATCCTAATAATTCTGTCATTTTATTACTATTAAATATTCCACCACTCATAGTAGGATATTCTTCAGTTTGTTTTTTACTTAAACCAACAGTTTCGTTTAGAACGTCATTTAAAGTTTTATTATTTGTATAATTCACTTGTTCTTTAGGTTCTATTATTTCTGGTATAACATCAGTTAGTTTTTGTGTTGAAGTTGTTTGTTCTTTTATAAATATCTTCTTAACTTCTTTTTGTACCTCTCTTCTAACTACTTCTTGTATTACTTTTACAAGGTCTTTCTTAGTCATGATAACTCCTATGCTGTTTTTACTTTACTACTTAAATATGTAGATGTTGTTATTGATGTTTGTAATTTTATGTTCATCTCTGTCAACTCCACATTCTGTTCACTTAAAGATTTTATTTCATCTACTGTTTGTGGTGTTGGTGGTTGTATTGCTGCTAAAGTTGCTAGTTTAGCAGTATTTGCAACTATGGTTGTATTATTCTGTGTTATTGTTCCAGTAAACACCTCATCTAATAATTCTTTTAATTTATTCCCAAGTACAATAGGTTCTATTTCTGTTTCAACCGAACTACCCAATCTAACATCATCTCCACTTATAAATATATCGTTAGATTTAATTTGTATTTTTTTTCCTTCAACACCATCACCTTTAGATGAAAGATATATAGAAGAGGTATTTGAATCGTTTATATCTTCTTTTCTGTAAGGTTCATCAGTTGTAGATTTATTTTGTGTAGATATTTTTATTGTTGGATTGTTACCACTTCCATCAAAATGTATTGCCTCACCAAATCTACCTTCATATACAATGGAAGATTCTTTAAGTTCTATTGGTTTTACTTTTGTTCTTTTAAATTTTTTACCATACTGAGTATTTGAATTATAATCACCAACTACACCAGGAATAGAATTTTCGTTTACCGAACCTTTTCTGTTTAATATTTTAGTAAAATATACTACACCTTCTTTTTCTATAACATTAACGTGTTCACCTATTAATGGAACATAAGTTATGTTTGCGTTTTCTGGTAAAACTAAACCAGGATCTGATTTACCATTTATCAATAAACCTCTAAGTCCTAATCTTACACCTGGTTGGTTACGTATTACTTCTTTAACTTCCAATACATCAGTCTCATGATATTCTTCAGTTGTAGCTTTTATAACTTTTTTAACGTAAGAACTTATTTGTTGTGGAGTAGAAAGTCTACTCATTTTCATATCAACTGGTACGTCAAGATTTAATTTTTTTTTACTATACCCAACTTTAGCCATCTAGTTGCCTTTGGTTACATTTTCTATCTTAGTGTGTATCTTATCGGATTCGGTTTGAATATCTTCTACTATATCTTCAATACCAGAAAGTAATTGTTCTTTTTCTGTATCAGACAATCCAAATTCATCTTCAGAACCAGCTTTACCTTCCGCCGAGATAAGTCGTTGAACAATACCTGCCATCTTAACAAGTTGGTCATCATTTCTAACATTTATTTCAAGATACTCTTTTATCATTGGCACAATTTGTACAGCAGTGTCTCCATCTTTGATAAATTGAACAAGTTCTTTTGTCAATACATCAAGCTGTTTTCTGTTAAATTGTGTGTTATCATAAATGTCTTTGAAAAGTGATGATAGTGATTTACCATCAAATATTTCATAATCTATACTCATAGTTGAACCTATATGTTTTTATATAGTAATAAATATATAGTTATCAAAAAAACACAATATATAAATATATATCAAAATTTATTATTTGGTGAGATTATAGTTATATACGAGGGTTTTAGTTCTGCTAAAATCCTTTTTTTCTAACTAACGGGAGATAACCATGAAGGAAGTAATAACAATGGTAAAGGGATATATAGATGACATTGTTCATCTATTAGTTTCTTTTGTAGCTGTAGGTGCCGTTTCTGAAGTAATATTCGGAACTGGTATTTTCGGTGTCAATGTTATTGGTAACCTCACATCCATCATTAATAAGTTCGGCGAGTCGGGTTTCGCTGGGCTTGTCGCCTTATTGGTGTTGGTGGGTTTATTTCGTAAGTAGGTACGGAATAGCTTAATAGTCCTACGCTATTAGGCAAAAAGAAAGGGGAACGAAAGTTCCCCTTTTTTATTTGGTGGAGCTGACAGGACTTGAACCTGCGACCTCTTCCGTGCAAGGGAAGCGTTCTCCCAACTGAACTACAGCCCCTTATTTTAAAAGATAGAACCTGTGTTAGCTGTATCTATTTTTCCACCTTCTTGAAATTCTGTCATCATGTTAACATAATAATTCTTCATTTGATTTATTACTCTTGTAATATGTTGGGTATTAGAACCTGTCATTTCACGAATCATAATGTATAGAGCTTTCTTATTAAAGTTTTCTATATTTCTTCGTTTACGAAATAGTTCTAAAACAGAATCAGCAACTAGGATATCTTTTTGTCTACGAAATATATTTGTAATATTGTTATCCCAATACTCTAACATCTGATTAACAAATTCAATATTAAAATCATCAGCTTCAGATAAAGAAGACTCTGATGTTACATTTCTATTATAATCTAAAACACTTATTTGGTCATGTATCTTCATCTTTTTATAATTGTTATTATTATGAAGAATTAACCAATTCTTACCAACTACAGAAAAGTATGAAAACGCTCTACCTTTGTCTGGTTGATACTTCGGCATCTGCATAACTAGGAAAGCCACTACTTCATGTTTAACTTCTTCTAATGGATAATCAAAATAGTAAAACTTAAAAGTATGAATTAAGTTCTCAGCTAACTTATTAAACGCAAACTGAATATGTTCTTTGTAAATTTTATTTTTTACATGAGGTTTATCCGAATCATTATAACGTATAATTGCATTCTGTACTGGTGTTCCAAAATAGATTTTACTTTTTTTCTTTCGTTTCTTTTTGAACTTTGGTTTAGGTGGTGGAGTAACTGATTTTGCTTTACTTATCTTGGTTGTCATTAACATCTATTCCTCTTAATACGTTTAATTGATTAACTGTTTGTTTAATTTGTTTAAATATAGCACCCGTTTCATCATCGGATTCAAAATGTCCTGTTGAATCTATAACTTTTAATTCGTTATCTACAGACTCTATTATTTGAGTAAAACGTTCTACCCATGTTTCTAGTAGTTCTGTTTTCCTTGTTAAGTTCCATATTACATAACATGAAGTTACGAATAAAATAGACACTATTCCAAGCACTATTTCTACTATCATGATTCCTCCGATTTTATACTAATAGAAACTTCAACTTCATTAGCAGGACTCCAATGAGTATCCCCATCATCCCAATCCATATCTTCCAACCAATCAGGATCTTCAATTTCACCTGATTCAAACTTTCTATATTCTTCAGCTTGTTCTTCTGTGATTTCAACCTTTTGAAATACATCATTTTCTTGTATTACATATCTTTCTAAATACGGCATTTATTTATCTCCAAATAGTTCATTGAATAAATCCTTGGACTTTTCAGTAAGTTGTTCAGAAGTTTCTTCCATTGTAACTGCTTTCTTAATATTATCTACCCTAACCTTTGTCTTACTATCTTCTTCTCTCTGAATATTCTGCCACATTTCATATTCAATACGAGTGGTGGTCATGTCAGCTTGATGTATAATTAATGGCATGTTTGACTTTAATTTCTTTTCAGGCGCGTATGATTTTAAGTATTGAATGTTACCATCATCATACATACCATCAGCAAGTTTAATTCCCAATACTTCATTTACGGACATCTTAATTCCAAATTGATTTAATATCCAAAGTCCTCTATCAGGTGGTGTCAAAAATGGAATATCAGGATTGTTAACATATAACTTACCTTGATTCTTTACATGCCAATCTGATTCATTTGGTATGTAATGGTCATTATCCATATCACCCACTTTACCCAAATCATGATGCATAGCAGCAAAGATAAGTTCTTCCATTGTATAATCATCAACGTAAGCTCCACTATCTTTCCATATCTTATAGAACTCTTTACTATAATGAACGATGTTCAGTATGTGTTGAACATATCCACCAGGTGTACATAAATGAAAATGTAATTGACCAGAAGCTGGTGCTACACCCATTCTATCCTCAAAGTGTTTATACATTTCTAATAACTTTTCTTTACGTTCACCCTCAAAAGTATCTTCTACAAGTTTAATTAACTTATTCCAATTGTTTTGTATTTGTTCTGGTGTAAATTCTATCATATTATCTCCTTAAAAAAATTGATGTGTTTTAATTTGTGGTTCTTTATGTGTGTTACTCATTTTACGATATAACTGTTTATGTTTTTCAAAAATTACTTTTGGATTATCACTTTTAATCATTTCTTCTAATGATTTTAAAAGTTTAAACATATCAGTAGATACTATCTGTTGTAACATATAATCATGAGTGTAAACATAATATTCAGCTTTATCGATTGCTTCTTTAAATACCATAAGGTTGTGTAATCTTATAGCAGTAGTACAAGTACTTTGCCACTCTATTGTATCTTCCCATGTCAAAGCATCTTTTAAATATTCTCTGTCAAAATCTGTAGAAACTGGTAGATAATTAAGTGGTTGATTTTTAAAAGTATCATCATGTTTAGGTACATTGATTGATTGAAAAGAAGCTTTCTTAAAATTATAATCTAAGTAGTATCCACCAAAAACAACAGCTCGGTCTGGTGAAGAACTATCAGTTGTAACAACCATTTTAGAATCAACTTCATTTAATGATTTCTGTAACTGATTTAACATTAAGAAATCTGAAATTTTAGATATACCTAAAATGTGAAGATATTTATTTCTATCTTTTAAATGTTCTTTACCATTTAATAGAGATAAAACACCTGACATAAAAGCATATACACTTCTACCACCACCACCAATAGCCCAACCTTGAAATTCAAAGTCTTTAATTTCATTATACCAATTTTCATATTCAACTTCATTTGTACCTTGAACCACATTTAGAAAATCTGTTTTACCTGTTTGGTTGTCTGCAAAGTATTTAAAATTGTCTTTACTAATTTTTAAACATTCCTCATACATACCTTCATATTTCATTTTAGGTGGTATATCTAAGTTCATTGCGATATCTGAATTATTTTCTAACCATGTAAAAACTTTTTCTGGTAATGAAGTATTCCATTTTAAAGCACCTGATGCAATTTGGAAACCACCAGAATCACCCATGATAAGGTTATCTTTAGTAAATCCATGTTCACCATATAAATCAGGTCTTTTTAAAAAGTGTCCCGCTGATATTAAAAACTCAGTATGTCTATACTTTTCAGGAAATTCTTTAGAGTAAAATCTAGAGGTTAATCCGTTTTTTAATTTTAAATCTTTTCTCAATGCTTGACCAAATCCAGCTACTGAAAAAGATGGAAAGTATTTAAATTTACTCATACTACAATAACTCCTTTATAATAATCTTGTATTTCATCACTATCCTCACGTTCCCAAGGATATACTATCCACCTATCACCTTTTTCACTTATCCAATAATCAGGTTCAACGGTAGATTGTTTGTGATAATCTAATGTTGCATACGTTACATATTGACAAACTTTTAATTTTTTATATTTTTCTAAAGTAACACCCGTGTCTGCAATATCATCTACGATTAAAAACTTTTTACCATACATATTTTTAAGGTCTGTGATTAATGGAATACCCAACGTATGACTTACCAACACTGCAACTATTAGTCCACCTCTAGGTACACCATATACAGCTTCAAAGGATTCGTGTTTAAGTCTTTGACATAAATCACTTACTCTACCCTCAATATCTTCCCAATTGTAAAATGTTTTCATTATTTTAAATCCCTTATGAAGTTGTAAAATTCTTCTCGTACTCTATCTTTATTTTTAAACACATTACTTAACTTAGCAGTCTTCATAGTAGCATCATGTTTAACACCACGAACACATGCACACATATGATTAGCTTCTATCATAACAGCAACACCAATATTATCTGTACATTCTTCATGAACGTGGTCATGAATTTGCATTGTTAAGTTTTCTTGTACTTGAGGTCTACGAGCATAAAACTCAACGATACGATTTAATTTACTTAAACCAATAACCTTACCATCTGGTGTAGGAATATATGCTACATGAGCTTTACCAATAAAAGGTAAGTGGTGATGTGAACAAAATGAATGTACTGTTATGTTACCTTGAAAAACTACACCATCATAACCATCGATGTTATCAAACGCTGTTATCTTTGGTGATTTACTATATACTCCACTTGCTAAATCATTTACAAAAGCTTTAGCTACTCTCATTGGTGTATCTGACGAATTAGGATCGTCTTTCCAATCAAACCCAAGAGCTGTCATATAATTACCATAGTGTTCAGCAGCTTCTTGAATCATACTTTGTTTTTCTTGTTCTGTTAATGGATGATTTCCATTAGCATATTTTAATTTAGTCATAAAGGTTTTATCTCCCATAACCATCTATTAGGTACTAACTTATCATATTTCTTACTATAAGATTTCTCTTCGTCAGGTATTTGAAACTCAGGTCTTCTATCATAACCCAAAACCTTTACAGGTGTAATCATAACTTCTGACCAATAATATTTTTTATCATCTTCATTATATTCAGCCAAACTTAAAGGTACTTTTTTACCAACATTTTTTTTTAAAATTTTAGTATCAAAATTATTACCTCTATATCTATTTTGACCACTATAAAAGTTTTCTGACATATAACTAATTAATCTATCCTTTTTCATAGTATCTCCTTATATTTTGTAACATCTTTTATTCCTGCTTTCTCAAAAGCTAAAATCCTATCTGTACATGCTCCACATTTACCACAACCATCACCTGTATAACATGATATAGAATTTTCAAAAATATATTTAAAATCTAAACCCAATTCATCACAAATGTTTTTAGCATCTTCTACTATTTCATATTTCTTTTTATTTACATAAGGTAAATAATAATTTATATTTTCTGTATTTACATTTCCTATTTTAAAAGCATCGTTTAATTTATCATAGAACTCTGGTGTACAATCAGGTGGAATAATATTTCCATCTCCAGCATGTACTCCTAGACAAACATCAACAACATCATCATAATCTTTTGCAATAGAAACAGCAAACCCATAAAGAACTGAAGAGAAGATAGCATTTCTATTAGGAACAAAATTTGTTTTCATTTTAGATTCATCTGTTGTACCAGTAGGTACATCGATATCAGAACGTGTCAATGAAGAATTAAATGATTTAAATACTGAAGATAAATCAATTCGTTGATTCTCAATTGTATATTGTTGATATTCAAGATAATGTAAGATACGAGCTAGACCATCTAACTCAACTTTATTTTTCTGACCATAGTAATAACTTATGGTGTGTATATCATAACCTTTTTTTATAAGATGTAATAACAATGCAGTGGAATCTAGTCCACCACTTAAACTTAATATTGCTTTCACTTATTTAGTTTTCTCCAATTTAAATAACCATAAACATTTAAACCCATAAGAACTACCGCTAGTAGTACTTGTGGATTGGCTTTAATATTGACAGAATATATCAACATAAATAAGTTACCTAAAAACCAAACCACCCAAGACATATCAAGTTTCTTTGCATTTAAGTAATACCCAAACAGTATACAAACTGTTCCTAACCATCCTAAAATTTCTATTATATTATACTCCACGTTTATCTCCATAAGCTATTATATGTAATCTATCTGTAAAATTGTAACCCTCTTGTTCACATAACTCCATCAACCAAGTTCGTCTATCACTTAATTGTTCAGGTGTTAAACCTTCGGGCATTAACCAAACCATCTCGTTTGGTATATCTAATATTTTTTGTAATTTTTTTACTTCTTTTAAATCTTGTTCATTTGATATAACTGGTTTCAACTGATAATCTTCGTGATTGTCAAGTAAGTCTCTCATCGCTTCGTAGTTACATCTCCACTTCTCGTGTTGTTGTTTATCTTTTTCAGTAACCTCACGATTAGCATAGTCCATCCAAGTACCTGGTCTTGGTGTGGAGTTGGATAGTTTTGGTGATAGTGATATACAATCAGCTTCTGTTTCTACAAATTCACTACCTTCAGTTTCTATTGTTATTAGGTGGTCATACTGTTTACCGATGATACATAACTCTTTTAATAACTCTCCATGAATTGTAGGACCTCCACCTGTAATCATTGTGTGATTTACTTGTGGATTAGATTCATAAAACTCTTTTACATCTTGTAAAGTATATTTACCTTTTTCAGGTTTCCAAGAAGCATATGGTGTATCACAAAATGAATCTGAGAATTGACATCTCAATCGACAACCACTAACCCTAATAAGAATGTGTGGTATTCCAATATACTTACCTTCTCCTTGAAGACAAGTATACATTTCTCCTAATGGTTGTTTTTTAGTATAATTCATAGTGTTAATATACAACTTTTTTTATCCATTGTCAAGCACTTTATTTTATTTTTTTATGTAGGTCATATGCACGTAAATCAACTAAATTTATTTCTACTTCTTCTAAACTTTCCTCATCTCCACTATCAGTTTTTCTATAAAGATGAGATAAATTTGATTTAATTTGTGTAGTAAATTTATTTATTGTTTTTTGTGGAAATCCCAAACGATTACTAGCACTTATATCTTGTGCTCCTGACTCATTAAGATCACTTATTGCTAAAATTGTACATTTTTTAACCCAAGTATTTGTTGTGATGTATGAAACAATTTGATGCCAATTATCTGAAGTAAGTTTTTTTATCTTACCTTCAGCTATTTTAAAGTCAACAAAAATAACCATATCACCTCTTTTATTAGCAGCTAAACCAGATTCTAATTCAAGGTGTTGTTTATAGAATGTTTTTAAATTATCGTTATTTCCATTTTCAAGTTTATATCTTGTAGGACAAAAATCTTGAAAAAACATATTTAACGAAAGTGGAGCAAGAAATACGTCTCCTCTCATTACTTTGTATAGTTGATCCATAGTCTCTCCTTCTGACATCTCAGTAAGTTCAGGAAAGTTAGTTCTAATTAACTCATTAACCAACTTTGATACAGTACCAGCTGGTGTTCCATTTTCTGTAGTGGGATTTAATATTTGTGCTCCATCTTTAGTAGTTTCAGTTATCATGTCATCTTTAGGAACGTATATTAGTGTAATGATTCTATCAGTACCACTATGAACGGAAACATCATTAATATATTCCGTCTCTTTATCTACTAATATGATTACAGGTTTTCTAGCTATAGATAAAAATTTTCCAAACCCATCTGCTGCAAGAGCTCTTCTACCAGGAAATTTTTTATCAAAATCTAAATATTCATCACTTCCCTCTTTAGACCTTCTAGCTTGTTTAGTTTTGTATTTTTTACCATGTATTTCTATTTCACCGTCTACCCATTTATCACCTTCAATATCAAATAATTTTGGTTGTAATACAATCTCATAAGGTTTTTTATTTTGTTCTTCTACACGTAAAGTAATATCCATTTTGTTTGGTAACCAATTCATTAGTATATTTTCTAAATAATGCCTAACCGTATTAATCCATTTTGAATTTGATTCCCATCTACTCACCTCAATTACATATTGTATCCAAGTTCCTTGACTTCCAATTTCATCAATAGGTACACCTAGCTTTTTCATTTGTTCATCAGAATTAAAAGTAACATCAACATCGTCTTCTGGTTTATTAAGTAAATCATGGTCAACATATGCCCACTCTTTGTGTTCATCTTTCTTAGCACAAACTTTAATTCCATATTTTTTAGATAGTTCTAAATTAGATAAACCTGCAAATGTACCAGTTTCACCCAATCCCCATCTTCCCATCTTTCCTTTAGGATCATGTTTATTTCCTTCACCTGCACCAGCAGCACTTAACAAGTCGTCAACAATAGTCGGAGGCTCCATACCCCTACCTGTATTGTTTGTTTCGTATCTAGTAAATAACCATTTGCCATCATTAAGTTCTTTTAAGTCAATGATATATTTTACTTGTGTGCCATAATATGGATTTACAACTACATCTGCAAACATAACTCTATAATTTGGTTTCCTATCAGCTGATTTTTTTTGTACAAAACCTTTTGTTGTCATTTTTCGTTTCATTTTATAACCTGTTTTATTTATTAATTTTTAATATCATATATTACGTTAAAAAACATATATGAGTCAAGTACTTTTTGCTATTTAATATGATATTCTGCCATATTGTCTTCATGTTCCCAACATTGTACTCTAGATACAGAAGCTCTTCCATCTGTTTCTCTGTGAACAATGTCTTGTAAATACTTTGCAACTAACTCAGCAAACTTTTCACAACCAACACCATTCTCTAGAATCCGTAAATCTATAATTTCACGATTGTGCATTTCTTTAAATATCTCAAGTTCAGGATCGTCAGCTGCTATACAAGTGGTATGGTCAAACATATTCTTTAACCATTCTTTAACTCCATTACGTTTGAAACTTCCGAAGTCAATTACCCAACCGTTCTCATCTAGTTCACCTTCGAACCAAACTTTGAAACAGAATGCATATCCATGAACTAAACTACAATGTGAATCAGCTTTCCATTGTCTGAAAGCTGTACTATAACCTATAAAGCGTTTATAACTTCTATACACTATAACCTCTCTTTGATTGAATTTATTATTGTTGTATTATCTACAGGTATTTTACCAGAATAGACGACGCTACCATTTAATTGTATTTGATACTTAGCATTGCTAATGGCACCATTGATACCCATCTTATTGATTTTGACATCTGACCATTCTTCGAGCAGTGCTCCTTTAAGACTACCAGCAGCTGCTCCGAACTCTGTATTATATATTATTGTTACTAACATACAACCTAACCATTACTGTTGTTGACAAATAAATTTGTCTTTACTATTTGTGCTTTTTGAAATTTATATGGTGATACACCTGGCGACTCTAGAATGTCTATTCGGTTTACAAACCTTTTATTCATAGTGTCTCTTACTTGATATACCCCATCTTTGTGAGAAGTACCTTTTAACAGAACGAAGTCTCCATAGTCTAACCATCCACCGTGTCGTTTCAAAAGGTTTCTACTTACCGCTATAAATCGGTACTCGCTAGCTTTGTGTACCCTAATACGCGTTCCATCCGCGAGAATGTTCGGTGTAGAATCAGTTTGATACGAAAGTGGTTCGTACATGGTTACGGTCACGTTCAGTCCTTCTGTTTCGTACTTATACAACTTCTTTTTTAAATCAATGTTTTCACTAACAATCGATTGAAGTTGAATGTTTTTGTCTTTCAAAAAGCTCGTTGATACCCAACCATTAGTTAAGGTTATCAACGCAATGTATAATGCTAACTTCTCTTTATACATTATCATAAATAAATATCTCCTAGTTTGTTTTAAATTCAATATATTTTCCTTGTGGAGCTGGCGGGAGTCGAACCCGCGTCCAGTCTGTATTCTCCAAAAAGTCATTCACAGCTTAGTTAAGTTCCTATTAGTAGTTACTTACAACGAACTTGTAACTTTACTCAGAGTTACCAACTGGTAGTTTCTTTAATCTCTAACTTCAATCCTAACTAAAGAGATGGTGTCTAACTTATTTTATGACCGAGTGTTAGACAACTCAGTAACTTAAGCCGTGTAGGCGTAAGTTGGTTGGTCATTCTGAATAGGAGTGACAAAGTTGTCAAATCCCATTTCAGCATTGGCTAAGTGCCAATCAATGTCCAACCCGGCTAACGAATTAACTTCGTCAATTAGGTTTGTGAGTCTTTTGTTACGAGACATACTCAATCTCTGCTGCACTCTATTTTCAAATAACACCTGTCGATTTCCAATTACAGCCCCATATCTTTACCACTCTTCGGTATTGTAATTATCATATGGATTGTCTATTGCTTCTCTAATCTGATGCATCACACTATCGATTCCATCCCAATTTTCATCTACCATTGCTTCTTCTAGTCCATTTAAAATTTCTTCTAGTAGTTCATGGTAGGCTTCTGCTGTTGACATTGACATTTTTACCTCCTGTTTAAAAAAATATCTTCTATAAATAATATCATAATGATGATACCAAGAATAAATAAAGTTACACCAAATACCAACGTAATTATAGGTATTGTAATCAAAAAGAATAGTAATCTCACAAATACTTTTAAATTATCTACTTCTTCTTTTTTGGATAAACTTTTAATTTCTTAATCTCCTCATCGTTAAATTTTTCAAAATATTTTGTCTTTAATAAACCTTTATGTGCCTTACCTAATTCTTTTTTTGTAGCCACATTAATTAAAAAGTATGGTGATTTTTTTCTAGTCTCCTCACCACCTGCACTCCATTCTTCATATGGTGAAAAACAAAGAGCTTTATACTTTGTTGGTTTTAGAAAACCTTGTATAGTTTTTTGATAAGATTTTCTAGAAACATCTTCCCATTTTATATCTTTAGTATCTCTACATATAAATAAAGCTGAACTATATTTTGACTCAAAAAATTCTTGAAATAAATGATTCAATGAATTTACTGTAGGTTTCCAAACCCTAACCATTAATCTATCACTAAGTCTTTCAGGTTTTAAAAAAGGACATACGGGCATATCAGAAAATGCCGTATTTGGTTTTTCTAGATAATCAAAGTATTCTTCTGTTTCTAAAATCATCTGTTCGTCACTCTTATAAAATAGTTCTAATTGATACAACATTTTTTATATTTTTTTCCACTTCCACAATGACATGGTTCATTACGACCAATTTTAGGTTTCTCTCTTCTAATTGTAAGTTGTTGAGCTCTATCTAATATCCTCATACCATTTAGATGGTCAATTTCATGTTGAACACAAACTGATTCTAACAAGTCTGTATCAGTATCTCCAGCACCGAATGTCATATTACTTTCAATGTTATCTACTTTAACTTCTATAGTCTTATATCTTTTAGTGTGACAACCCTTTTTAGGAAAACTTAAACAACCCTCATAGTATCTTACTTCTTCTTCTTTACTAACGATTTCAGGATTGATAAGAACGATTGGCTCTTTGACGTTAACCACGGCCACTTGTGCATCAATTCCCACTTGATTCGCTGCCAACCCAATACCGTCCCCTCTTTTGTTAAGTATCTGAAATAGTTCTGTTGCAATTTTGTATCCTTCTTCAACGGACACCTCTCTTAGTTTTTTTTGTATTAACGGATTATCTTCTTTAAAACAATTAATTATTTTTTTCATAACCTCTGTAACTCCCTCTGTATGTTTTGGTTCATACGGACACATTAAACATCCAAGACCACAACAAGTTCCTCTGTTGATTAGATATTCTCTTGATAGCATTACTTAGATTTTGCATTAAACCCTAATGTTTTATCAATGTCAACTTCTACATTATAGTCGATTAGAGCTTTACAAGTTTCACACCAATTAGGTGTTACAGATTTATGTTTTTTATATTCCGTAAGATGTTGTTCTATATATTCTCTGACTAAATTCATATCATTAGCAACGTGTCTATATAATAATCCCAATTCACGTTTCACCTCATTTTGACCACATTCAACACAATCACCTTTTTTACCTTTTTTGGTTTTGTGTTTAAGGGCATACGAACCATCTTTACGTCTGGTTAAATTACTTTTCATATATCGTGCCTTTTAGATATTGTTCAAGTAACATACGTTCTTCTTTACGCCTTATTTTATAATCTTCGTAAGTTTCATTTTCTAAACGTGAGTCACCTTTTAGTTTTGGACTAACCTTAAACCGTTTAGGTTCTTTTTTCTTTTCACTAAACATTAGTATTATCTCCAACTTTTTCACGGTAAAGTTTAGCATCGTTATCATCACGTGCAAGAAACCTTGTTCCATCTGTTAAGGTGTATTGTTTATAATCACCCCATATTTTATCTGTTTTTTTCTTAGACATATTAGTCTTCTCCAAATTGGTGGTTTAAAAAATCTTTTTGTTTTTGAACAGCTTTCTTGAGAGCTGCTCTCTTCTCTTTTTCCCTAGCTAATAAAATCTCTTCTTTAGACCTACGTTTAGTTTTTTTCCTTACAACAGGTTTAACTTTAGTGGGTGGTAAAGTACCCTTTAACTTTTTTTGTTCCTTACCCTTATGAAACACATTACCATCTTTATCTACGAACTCATTCATAAAATGCCATCCAGCAGGTCTGCCAGTTGATACTTTTTGTACAGGTTCTGATGGCATTCCTACCATACCCATCACACATACAGAACACGTTGATTTAACTGCCGATTCTCCACAGTTTTCTACTAGTCTACCACATTTACTACATGGTAGAGTTATATATGAATTTACGTTATTTTTACTTCCCATTTTTTATTCCTTTTTTTAAACCAAATGAATTACTTAATTCTGTTATATGTCTACACTTACGTCTATAAGTATAACCTAGACAATTACAGTTATATTTTCTGTGGTCTGGATCCCATTCTACTGTGTAATGTTTACCCTTAGAACCATCGACACGCCATTGATTACGTATCATGATTTCACCATCAAATTTTGTCATGACTAAATCTACTAATTGTTGATTAGTCATTTAACATAACCTTTTCAATTTCAGATTTAAGACTATACAACTCATCTTTCGCACAATCAATATAGTATAGTGAATCACTATTGATTTCACCTTCATGACCTGTGTTGTAAGCGTCTACTAACCCATCCTCAATAAGTTCTAACTTGAGTAATATTTCTTTATACTCCATAAGTTATCTCCATACACCAGCTAATTGAGAAATTGGAACATCCCTATCCAAATCAATCTCTGAATCATAATCAGAATCTTGTTGACCTAACATAATCTTATCATAGTCACTCATCAACTCACCCATTAACTTATCCCTACCATTAGGCCCCATCCAATTAGTCCTATGAAACTTACCATCAACCGTTAACTCCACAACCTTAATCTTGTTGTGTAATGATGAGTAGCAATACTCAGCTATAATCTCTGAACCACTCCATACTGTTTTATAAATGTATGTCATTTATTCTCCTTTTTATTAATTAAAAACTCTACCAAAAAATTCTTGTTTACTAATCACACCATATTTGAAGTTAGACTTCAATACCTTATTAACTAAAACATGATGATAAAAATCCATTGGAATACCAGCACCATCACAAACAAACTCATAGTTTTTTAAGAACCTATCAATACCCTCACCTTTGAAAAAGTAATCTCTCTCATACGGAAGGTTTTGAGTTTGAGCCCATAAAGTTTTAGTACCTGTATATTCATTTATACTTTCTGAAACGAAGTGGATAGTTCCACTTTTTTTATTAACCCAATAACCGTCTAAAATTAAATTCTTCATATTTTCCTTTTTCATAACACCTTAATATATGAAGAATAAATGAGAAAGTCAAGCTTTATTTTACTTTTTTTCAATATTTTTTTTAGTCCTAAGATAAATACTAGTCGCAGAGTCCATTTGTTTCTTAGATAAAGTCTTTCTAGACTTAGCTTGTTTTATAAGACTAGATATAAATCTTTTTGTATTTACCTTGTAATCTTCTGTCCAGCTTGTATCATCAATCAAATTCTCAACCATCATAAGTTTAGGAACTACCTTATCTACCCATTCTTCTCGTTTCAACATTTCATCGGGTGAATTGACCTTGATAATTCTATCAATAGCGGCTTCCATCTTAGGAGTAATCTTTCTACCACTTATAAGAGCTACATACATATCAGAAGTAAATTCATCCGAATTACCATTACCTAAAACTTGACGTTCAATAATCTTTTTTAGCTCGATTATCTGAACACCGTATTCTTGTTTGTTTTTTTCAGCCCAATCTGGTTTCATTATAAGTACCTTGGGCCTGTCCAACTAAACCAATTAGTTTCTGAAGAAAAGATAGTACCTCTCACGTGTTTTGCTGGAGCTCTCCAAGTAGCGGCTTTAAATACATCACCAACAAAGTAAGGTATACCTTTTAGAACACCATTTGTTTTGGCAATGAATCCCCAAGCAGAAGTACCATTCATAACCCTATCAAATTTCCTACCAGGTTTGACATGAACTCCTTTGTTGAAGTTTTCAACCATTTCTAGATTACTCATAAATTTAGAGTAATCCACCTTAATATTCTCCAGTAGTTTACCTACTGAAGAATCGTATTTTATTTTGTTTTCGTTATTCATTATGCTAATTCCAACATTGAAAATGGAACATTGTAAGACATACCATTCATTTCAACGATGGCCTTTTTGACGTTCATCTTTTTGATGACACCAGGAGTCTTTTTAGTTTTCTGAACTACGAAGACATTAGCTCCAATAGATAGAGCTGCTTTACCTAACAGAGTTTTACATTCATTAACGAATGATGATAACTCATTCAATTCCGAAAGACTTTTTAGTTTACTGATTTCTAGTTTTATATTCATTGTTTATTTCCTTTTTGTTACATCTAAAGATACTAATAATAAATGAGAAAGTCAAGCTTTTTCTGCAAGTTTTTTATAAAGTTTTCGTTGACCAACTGACATAGATTGCCAAGATGTTAATTCGTTTATTAATTTGGATTTATCCATAAGACTGATTTGGTCTTTGGAGTAAAGTGATTGTGTAAATTCACAAGCTGAATGATAACCATGAGAATCAAACTCACCCATAACCTTATCTAGAGCTACGTTGAAATCTAGAAAATTAAAGTTAGAAGCTGGTGGTGGTACATATTCTTTTTTCTCAGGTTTAGGATTGTAATAATTTTTTAACCACCTATCCCAAGATTTATCAGATACAATACCTTTAGCTTTACGTTCACCACCTGTACTACGGCGGTCAAGTCGTTTCATATTGTTAGCTGATTCGGAAGACATGGGTTGGATATAACCACCAGTCTTGTGTGGATACACGGTATGAGACGCATACTTCTCGGTATCACTACATTCTAGACATTCTTTATAACCTAGATGTATACGTTCTGTTGATAACTCAATATCACATTTACAACATTTATTCATTTTTTACTTTTTATTTTTTAATTCTTTATAAATTAATTTGTCAATTACGGAATCTTTTTTCCACTTAGTAGTTTTTTCATAACCAAAGTTAGTAAACGTAGTAGTAAAAAAATCCATTTCTATTTCTGAACTCATCATATTTTCCTTTTTCATAACACCTTATAATAAGGTAAAAAAGCAATACGAGTCAAGCTTTATTTTTATTTATTTTTATCTCCCTGCTACACCACCTCTAGCTGGAATTTTTCTTGGTTTTACTTCCTCTTTTTTTATTTCAGGTAAATCTTCAACAGTTGGTATTATTTCAACAACTTCTTTTTTTGTTTTTTCTTTTTTCTTTTCACCATAAACAGGCCAAATTTTATTTTTCTTTTTAGGCCCAGACGAAGTTGTTTTATTATCATCGGTATGTTGTAAAGCTACATTGTAACTTATAACAAACATAACTGCCATCGGGTCAAACACAAAGATAAGCACAAAGATAAAAAACTTAACTACGGTATCTACATCGGTATCGAATGTTCTAGCTAAGTAAATAACAGGCCCAACATCCACAC
>Ga0209193_1000518_pt1 | contig 25250 bp, 11 predicted proteins | sample COGITO_mtgs_1003_FD_185515 | JGI IMG/M metagenome (GOLD analysis project Ga0209193, IMG submission 185515) | Pelagic marine microbial communities from North Sea - COGITO_mtgs_100330 (SPAdes) (version 2) | ecosystem: Environmental > Aquatic > Marine > Epipelagic ...
CAGTTACATAAGCATCATCATACGTTTCTCCCACAACAGGTGATGAAACTAAATACCAATTAGTAGTGGCTAAATCTCTGTTGTAAGTTACGTTTCCTGAAGAAGTACCATTTACTATTAAAGAACCGCCTGTAGTGATGTTAATACCATCTGGTTCTGTAATTGTTAAATTATTAATTTCAGCTTCAGTTGTTGCTCCAATAATTGGTGCGGTAGCAACATCAGGAATAATAACATTGTCAGTTGCAGATGGAACTGTATTAATATCCCAGTTTGCAGTTGTATCCCAATCTGAACTACCACTGCCATCCCAAGTAATATCTGATAAAACATTCGCTTGTGATGTTTCTGCATTGAGTATTAAAGAGCTCAAATGCCCTCCAGCATCTGCAAACGTAATTGAAACTGTATTATTTACTTCAAGTAGACCTATTGGAACGGAGATTTCTATAGTTCCAAAAAAAGTATCTCTTGGTGCTTGGTCATACCCTTTCCAATTACTTGGTACAGGAATTGATACATTATTAAATAAAACAGTGGGCGATTTAGATTTATCATGTGCTCGACCAATACTCATAGAAAGTTTTGCATATCCAGAATTTCCAAGGGTCACACCATTGAAATTATAATCAATTTGTGTATTTGCCTGGATTTCCTGCAAATGGGTAGTGCTATAATAATTTTTAGACTCGATGGTCTTATCAAAACCAAGCGACTCCGAAAAAGTATATTCTATTACTACTGTTTCGTTTTTTTTGAGTGTATAGCTTTCCTGAAATTCTGTAAAAGATTGAGTTGTATAAACTGCATCGACATCAGGATTAACGATTAACGATTTAATTCCAACATTCGAAATTTCAGGAAGGTTTCCATGTAATTTTAAGTTAATGGAATGATCAAAATCATCTAAATTGTTAAAGGCCATATATAATTTATCGTTATTTGCAAATGCCTGAGCAAGAACGTCCTTATTACCTGAACGAATTAATACTCTATCTCCAGCAACATCTTTCCATAATTCATAAAAATGAATTCTGTTGGTATATTCCCAACCTGTAATTTGGTCAAAATGCACCCCAAAAGGAATAGGTTTGTAAAGGACAGCTTTGTATGGTAGATAGTTGTTTGCTTGTGTGATATGCCATGTGCTTTTTCCAGTAGTAAATGGGATAGCAATTTCCATTCGATCGGTTCGTTCCAAAAGTCCAAAAAGTATCGAGTTTTGAGAACGTATCGACTGAATATTATTGATATCACTGTAATCTCCATCTACAATACCTCCAAATTCAGTAATGCCATGCGGTTTAATAATTCCCCATTTATCATAACTATAGGTTTCAATTAAATCTAGAATGGCTTCCATATTACTGCCAGATCTTCGGGTGTCTTGACCAACCTGATTAACTCCATCGTAAATATGTGTTGAAAAAACATCTACGTCCTGACCAGCTTCATCCATAAACATTTTCATATTTTGATTCCAATTAGAAAAATCAGTTTTTTCAAAAGATGGAAATGCAGCAGAATATCCAAGGATTTTCATATTATCCAACTCTGGAGCGGCATGAATTTTTTGCGCAACATGCTTAAAAAATTGAGCCATTTCTAGCTTTACTCTGGCCTCCGCCACTTCATCCCAGTCCGGTTCGTCATAATAATCTTTTGCATTAACAAAAGGCTCGTTCATGGGCTCGTAATATTCAGGTCTTGAGTTAGTCGTTGCAAAATTTTTATAATACTCTACCGTCCAATCAGCAAATGCTATAGGATCAACACCTTCATCATAGACATTATAGGGGTGGTCTGTGGCCACATATCTTCTAACTTCGCGCAAATCTGTATTTCCTCCAGAAATCGGGTCTGGGTAGACACCAACTGTCTCGGTTCCGGCCCAAGTAGGAGTTCCGTCAGTATTATGGTTATATCCTCCTGGTCCATAAAATTGTCGCCCGCTTTGACTCACATTATAATTTGTGTAAAATTCAGGTTCTACATCACTAGAACCTGCATGAATATTAAAATATTTACTACGATCTAAAGTTGAAATCCCTCCAATTTCTCGCTTGACTTTTGGAAAGATATCTACTTTTGAAATCATGCTAACTTTTTTTACATTTATGGCTGTGAGATCACTACCACTTGTAAAAGATTGAGATTGAAAAAATCCGTAAATACTGCTTGTTGAAGCATTAAATACATCCGTCTTTATTCCATTGTAGTGGCCAATACTTGATGAAGTGCCATCAGTTACATTAAGAAGCTTTGCAGATATTGTTGAAGATTCTGCATCCATACCAAGTGTAAGGGTTACCAAAAGCGCCAAATCATCTGTTGTTTCACTTTCTTGACATTCCAAAATTGTTAAAGAAGTCCCTAAACTTAAGGGATTACTATTCGTATTGTCACGAAGTTGAAGTAGACCACCATTTGTGCTAGATAAATAAACAGTATTTAACATTGTTGATAGATTGGCGTTAACATCACTTGAAGCAATAAAGCCAATTCTGATTAATGGATTGTTTGTTGCAGCTAGAGTTCCAGTAAGATTTAAATCTACTCTAAACGTTATTTGATCGCCAACTTCAGAAAGGGAAAATGGCTGTCCCCAGGCCGCTTTTTGCCACCACTGCGTTGTCGTTACTATCCCTGTGGCTGCTTCAACTGACCATCCTGATTGGGCATCCCAATTAGTTTGACCGGAAAGCGCTCCGTTAGTAAACCCCTCATCGGATATAAAATTGACATTTTGCCCTTGAATCGAATTAACACAAATGATAAAAACTACTATTTGAATAACTTGAAGAATTCTTAACATATCTATATTTTCAATTATTAGTATCAATAATTTTTTCCACATCTAAAATTAGAGAACTTAAATGCCCACCAGTATCTGGAAAAGTAACACGAACGGAATTATTTTGTTTAATTAATTCCATGGGAACAGGAATTTCTATAGCCCCAAAGAATTTTTTTCTATTGGCCTGGTCATAGCCTTTCCAGTTTGATGGGATCTTAACTATTTCTCCATTGACTAAAATCAGAGGAGTTTTTGATAAATTATGCCCCCTACCTATACTCATACTTAGTTTAGCAAAACCAACTCCAAGGGCAACATCATTAAATTCAAATATCAATTCATTACCAGCTTTAATTGGAACTAAGTAATTTTTACTATAATAGCGTTTGGATTTAATTTGATTTTTGAATGTAATAGTATTATTTAGATTAAACTCTAAAACTATCGTCTCTGCAGAATCTATAGAAAATACATCAGGGACACTGCTGATGGTTTTTTCATAATATCGAGGAAAACTCTCCTTATATATAGTTAATGACTTTACCAATAAATCTTTAACTTTAGATTTTATGGAGCTAATATCTAATGCAACTTGTTGTGCATTATCGTCCAAGTTATTTAGTGCTACATACAATTTTTTTTCATCCAAGAAGGCTTGAACTTGAATATCTGGATTTGAAGTTGATACGAAAACCCTTTTTCCTTGAATAGCTTTCCATAACTCATAAAATTGAATTCGATTGGTGTAAACCCATCCTGTAATTTCTTTTTTAGGAACACCCATGTTTTCTGGCCTCCACAAGGCAGCCTTATATGGTAAATAATTATTTATTTTTGTAATGTGCCATTTAGCATTATCTGTTGTGAATGGGATGGAAATTTCTAGTCGATCTTCACGGTCGAACAACCCAAATATCATTGCATTTTGAGAACGAATTGATTGCACATTACTAATTAATGAGAATTCTTTTTTGGCAATACCACCATACTCTGTGATTGCATGTGGTTTGATTATGCCCCAACGCTGGTAAGAGTATGTTTCGACAAGATCCATAATGGCAGAATTGTTACTTCCTGAACGTTTGTTTTCTTGTCCAACTTGATTAATCCCATCATAAAGATGGTAGGAAATTGCATCGAGTTGATCACCTGCAATATCTAAAAAAAGGCCCATATTTGTTTTCCAATTTTGAAAATCTTTTAGCTCGAAAGAAGGCCAAGCAGCACCATAGCCCATCACTTTAATTTTTTTTAAAGCAGGATCTGCATGGATTTTTTCTGCTAGAGCTTTAAATAGCTTTGACATTTCTGTTTTAACTCTGAGCTCCGCTTTAGGGTCCCAATCTTTTTCTTCGTAAAAGTCTTTAGCATGAACAAACGGTTCGTTCATCGGTTCATACCATAATGGCCTGTTATTTTTTTTTGTATTTTTAAAATAGTTGACTGCCCAGTTTGACGCTACCTCTAAGTTGATACCTTCTTTATATAGGTTTCTCGGGTGCTCTGTAGCAACATAGCGTGTCACAGCTAACGGTTTGTCACTTTTTTTACCATTAAATTTGGGATAAACACCAACTTCTCCCATCAATTTTTTGGCCTCTATTCCAGGCCCGTAAAACCCTCTTCCTGATTGTTCTACGTTATATTCTTTATAAAATGATTCAAGTAATGGTGTTTTACCTGGGGCGTGGATATTAAAATATTTTGATCGATCTAGCTCAGAAACCTCCCCAATAAACTTTTGAACAGTAGGCTCAACAATCACCACATTAACTTGAGCAGTTATTTTATAACTTAAAGAGATTATCAATAAAAACCCTAAAATATTCAAATTATGATACATTCCTTAAATAGTTTTTAGTGACTTTATTAACTTTTAAGTGTTATTGAACTTCGTAAATCTTAATATCATCTATATAAGCAATTCCAATTTTTTGGAATCTAAAAGAAAAGAAATATTGTCCAGAGACATCAGGACTCCAAATTTTTACTGCTTCTTTATTTACCGTTACCCATTGATTCCTAGGTAAACCATTAACTGAGGTCCAAAATCCCTCTCCCACCCATTGATCTGAACGAATGACCTCTGGGAATATATTGGTCGCTGTATAATTTGAATCAATCCAAATTTTAAATTCAATGGTGTAACTTTTACTACTGTCTAAATCGAAATACGCTTCAGTTGTTTTGCTGTAAGCTCTACATCTAGCGTCTGAGGTTGCCTCCATTTTCATGCTGTGTTGACCCGAAGCAGGATTATCAGTTGGGTATGTAATTTCTCCAACATTATCCCATTGCCAGTTTACATCCCAACCCAAGCCACCATCTTCAAACCCATATATTTCTGGGTTAGCAATACTATGAAGCGTGACCATATCATTCGTAAATGCAGGGACAAGGACGCCATTTGTTCTAGCCAAGTCGCCATTACCATCATAACTGAGTGTAGCTGAGGATAACAAATTAGGATTTACACTTGGAGTAATTTTTACAACTCTGTTGTCGTTTGAGTCAACAATAATACTTGTAATTTCAACATTATCACCATTTACTGTATATGAGAAATTATTTGATAAATCATTACTTGACTGAAGTGGTAAATTATATTTTAAATCAATTACACCTTCTGCATCTTCAATAATACTCATAATTGTTGGAGGTTCTAAGTTTTCAGTAATATTTACATAGTTTTGAAGACGAAGCGTATCTGCAGCGCCAGTTGGATATTGTCTCCAGGAAATTAGCTCAACATCATAAGTGCCAATTGTTGGGTAGGTTACTGAAATAGTACTCACATCATCATCTTCATCAATACTAATTCCCCCAGCTGAAGAGGGGTCACCGCCTTGGAATGTCCATTTTCTTCTATTTGGACTACCTATGGACACATCTTGAAATGTGATGGTACCGCCTTCATACATTGTTATTTGTGTTGGCGTTTCTTCATAAAAACCTGAATCTAAAGAAATCACATCAAAATTTGTTTGAACATAATCCAAAACAGTTATATTGAAAGTAGTATCCAATACTATATCAGAGTTTATAAATTCATCTTTTAAATTCACTTCAAACTGACCAGGTTCGTCAAATTGTACTTGAATAAGTTCAACTTGAGAGGGATCTCTTCCATCAAGGTTAATTATGGAAGCTGATTCTGGAATAGTCCACGTTCTATCAGTCACTCCTTTGGATAAATCCGCAAATGAAGCAAAATCACCCCTTTGAATTCTTTTATCGCCGGAAGTGGCTAATGCGTCCGAAAAATTATTATATTCAGGTATCATATCATCTTTTTGACAAGAAATAATTGTAATTACAATTAAAACAAAAATTGATATTTTTCTAAAATGTATTTTCATAATATTTTATTTTGATGTCTTATTTATAGAAAACTATTTTTTAATTGAAAAGGTTGGGATTTGAATTTTGCTCAGTCGATGGAATTGGAAAATAATTATGTGTTCCTGGCTGATAAGCTTGTGAAGCATCATTAAATTCTTTTAGTGCTGTTTCTTCAGTAAAGTTAGTGTGAATGTTAGGATCAAACTCATACAAATTTTTCTGAATTAGGACATAGCGTTTTGAAGCTAGTCGATCATATTGTTCTTGTACCTTACCCCATCTTGTTAAGTCTTCCCATCTTGTGTCATGCCCTTCAAACATAAGCTCCAATGGCCGTTCTACCCACATAATCTGCTCCATTAGACTTTCTGAGTTATAATCAGCTAAATTAAGTAAAACAACCCCAGCTCTATGCCTAATGTCATTTACTTGCTCTATGGCATCTCCTATATTATTTTCTGACTGCAGTAAACACTCAGCATATAAAAGTTTAATATCAGCCAATCTAATGGCTCTTTCATTGATACCAGAAATGGACTGATCGCTTTCTGTGAAAAGCGTCCAATTTTGGAATTTTTTCAAATATGATGCTTCAAAGTTATTATACCCACCACCTTGATTTGAAGGTCTTTGGTATAGAGTGGTATTATCATCATCTGCAATGGCTATTGACATAGAAGCTCTGATGGAATAGTTGGCAGCACCTGTTCTATCGGCATTGATTGGATTATTAATATCCATTTCATCATTTTTAAACAGCATGGTCATATAATACGAAGGCATAATGGTTCTATATCCACCACCTTGAGTTGTGGCTAATGTTCTAGCTCGAGATGTAGCTTCTGAGCCAAGTGGTCCATCTGCTGCGCTGCCAGAGGTGCCTTGACTTAATTCAGTAGAAAATGAAACTTCAAAAATAGATTCGCTATTCATTTCATGCTCTTCATTAAAATTATCTCCAATATTGGCTGTAAGACTGTACAAATTACTATTAATTATTTCTAGGAATTTATCTTTAGCATCTGTGTAATTATGTTCATTGATATGTAATTTTCCGAGCATCGCAGCTGCTGCCCCCCAAGTCACTCTTCCTATGTCTTGACTATTTTCGTATTGCTTTGGTAAATTATTATATGCAAACTCTAAATCAGAAAGAATTAAATTATAAACATCCTCAGCAGGTGAGAGAGGTTTATAAAAATCTTCACTAGATTGAGGAACAGTAGTGTGTATAATCACACTGCCGCCATTGTATCCTCTGTACAATGAATAGTAATAAAAGCCTCGTAAAAACCTTGCCTCAGCTTCAATTTGAGTTTTTGATGAGGAGGACAATTCAATGATATTTATATTGGTAAGCACTTGATTGGCCCGATATATTCCAATATAACAATCCCTCCATCGTTTTTTAACTATATCTGAGTTTTCATTAAATGCCAATTTATTAAGACCGATAGCATTGGCGTTCCAGTTATTGGGTCTACCCGTATCTGACCTCACAGGGTGTTGTGATGCAGAAGCTCCTCCAAAAAGGCCATCGAGTTGCAATGCAGCATAGGTTGCAGTTAATCCTTGTTGAAGATCACTTTCTGAAGACCAGAAAGAATCTGCACTTAGATTATTAGGGTTTTCTATGTCTAGTCGATCATCACTGCAGCTGAAAAAAATTGTAAATGCACTTATTAAAAGTATGTGTAATTTTTGTTGTTTCATTTTTTATTTTTTAAAAAATTAAAATGTAATTGAAATACCAGCACTGTATGTCGCTGAGACAGGGTAATTCCCTCTGTCTAAACCACCGTTAAACGGGTTGCTACTGCCCGTCTCAGGATCAAATCCAGAGTATTTAGTCCATGTAATCGGGTTTTGAGCATTTATATATAATCGAAAATTTTCAATTCCAATTTTATCTACTAATCTATCACTCAGAGAATATCCAAGAATTATATTTCTAACTCTAAGAAATGACCCATCTTCTAGGAAATAATCTGTTGAGGTTTGAACATTAGGATGTTCAATATTTGAACGTGGTGTTGGTATATTGGAAGTTGGATTATCATCCGACCAACTGTTCACCAAATCCCTATGTCTTTTGGTGCTGTATGCATATTGTTTTTGGCCATTATAAATGGTATTTCCACTAACGCCGAAAAATTGAACGGAGAAATCAAAATTCTTGTAGCTGGCATCAACATTAAATCCAATTTCAAAATCTGGTTGATAAGACCCTTTGTATACTTTGTCATCATTATTTAGTTCTCCATTTCCATCTGTATCTACGTACTTTAAATCGCCTTTTTGTGCATTAGGGTCTAGGAGTTGGTATGCTGCAAGTTCTTCATCTGTTTTAATGGTTCCAGCAGTTTCAAAAACTTTAAAAGCACCCACAGGCAATCCCGCTTCCAAGACAGCAACAGGTTCAGTTTGGTTTACTCTAATGATATTTGGATAACCATCAAAAACAACTTCACCTTCTCTTGAAAGTTTTACAACTTTATTTTTATTCTTGGTGAAATTTGCAGAAAGTTTAGTTGAAACTGGCCCAAATTCTTGGTTGAAAAAAGCATTGATTTCAATTCCACGATTTCTAAGATCTCCAATATTGGTCAAAAAACGGTCATAAGCCTCCCCATTAACAGGTGTTGAACCTGCTGAAATAGGTGTGGTAATAGCCAATAGCATATCTTCTTTATCTTGTTCATAGGCATCAAATTCAAGGCCTGCTTTACCGCCTTTAAATTTCAAGTCTAATCCAATATTTTTACTAATATTTGACTCCCACTTTAAATTTGTGTCAGCATAGCCAGGTTGTGTTAACCCAGATATTAAGCTAGGGTCTTCACCCAAAATATAATCCACATTAGAAATAACGACAGGGCTGTAACTGTATGGAGGAACTCTATCGCTTCCAGTTGTGCCATATCCAAGGCGTAATTTTGCCGTAGATATGGTATTTTTTAAGTTTTTGAAGAAAGATTCGTTAGAGAAAGTCCATCCCGCAGAAATAGAGGGGAAGGTACCGTATTTTTGGTTTCCAAAGTTACTTGAGCCGTCTCGTCTTACCACAAGACTTAAAAAGTACTTCCAATTATAGTTATAATTAATTCTTCCTATGTATGAAATACTTTCTGTTTTGTTTATTATTTGTGTACCAACAATCGGTTCACCATTTCCTAAAACAGGGGTAAGATTACTTGTAATATTATTGGCACCTGTTCGATAAAACTCGTATTGAGACGATTCATAAGTGTTGCCAGCCAAAAATTTCAGATGATGTTTTTTAAAGCTTTTACTGTAGTTTAGAGTAAATTCATCAATACTCCTACTGCTTGTCGCATTACCCAATCTAAGTTGAGCATTTAAGTTGCTGGCTCCAAGGTTAATTTCTCCCAGGTCATTATAAACCTCAAAACTGGGTTGAAAAAAGCGATCTTTTTTATTGTAGTAAGATCGTCCGATATTTATTCTAGCGGTTAACCCTTCAATAATTTCATATCCAAGCTGTATATTTCCATTGTAATTATTGATTTTATTGGAACTTTCTTGTTTTAGTTTTCCAGCAAAATTAGAAATCCTTTCCGTATTAGTCTGGTCCTCAGAGTTACTTTCAAAAGCATCTGCATTAAGATCAAAAGGAGGCCTGTAGGGAGGTAGTCTCACAGCATCATAGATAATACCGTAGGGTTCTCTTGTTTGTTTACTGAAATTAACACTCAGATTAGCCTGTGCTGTAAATTTACCCTTTGTAAAACCTGTGTTACTTCTCAAAGAATGTTTATTAAAATCAGAATTAATCAAAGATCCTGTTTGATTGAAAAATGTTCCAACAACACTGTATGTCAACCCATTTTTCCCTCCACTGACATTTAGAGAGTGGTTTTGCATAGGTGCTGAATCTACTTGAAGCAGCCCCATCCAATCTGTGTTGTATTCTAATCCATCTGGATTTTGGTCAAGAGGGTTAAAGTTAATATCATCATATCTATATAAGATGTCATTAATGTAAAGGGCCTCTAAAGTATTTGCTAGTGGAATGCCAGATGTAATGTTTTGAACTCCAAAATATGAATCCAAACTCACTTTCATTTGGCCTTCTTTACCTTTTTTGGTGGTAATCAAAATCACACCTCCAGAGGCTCTTGAGCCATAAATTGCTGCTGAAGCCCCATCCTTAAGAACTTCTATAGACTCAATTTCTTGAGGAGTTATATTCGGGTTTTCAATGAAAGTAACCCCGTCAACAACATACAAGGGGCCTGAGCCTCCGTCTTGAAAAGAGGTAATTCCTCGAATAGTAATCGTAGCATTTTCACCTGGTGCAGCGTTTCCTTGACGAACGCTGACACCGGCCATTCGACCTTGAATAGCGGTGGCGAAATCTGAGGATTGTGTTTTGCTTAAGTCTTTTGACTTTACAGATGAAATTGCGCCTGTTAACTCACGTTTTTTCACGGTGCCATATCCAACTACAACAATTTCATCTAAACCCGTAAGACTTTCTTTCATCAAAATATTATGTATTAGTTCAGTAACCGTAAGTTCTACTTCTTCTAAACCAATAAAGCTAAAGACCAAAACTGTCCCTTTAGAAACCTCAATAGTATACAGGCCATTAATATCTGTAGAGGTTCCAAAAGATGTTCCTTTACTAACAACGGTAACTCCTGGGATAGGCTGTCCATCTTCTTCACTTATAACAGTTCCGGTAACTTTTAAGTTTTGACTATACCCTTTAAAACTAAATAATAAGAAAATAAACAATAGTAAAATATGTTTAATGGTACATTTATATATATTAAAATTACACTTGTTCAAATCAATCATAGTAGTGTTTTTTCAAAATTTTATTAAATTATAAAAATCATCTATGTAAAAATAAATTAATTAAAGTCCTCTTTTTAACAGGAATGTTTATAAATACATCACATATGTTTAATAAATAGTGTTAATGAAAATTTTTACATTAATTTTAGTATTCTAATGTTAAAAAAAGTGTTTCACTTAAATTTAAAATTATGAGATACAGATTCGAGGTTGTTCTGCTTTTGTTTTTAGTTTTATTTTCAGCATTCAGTTTCACAACATATGAGAATCTAATTTTTGAGAATTTAAATTCCACAAATGGATTATCTCAACATGATATTAATTGTATTTTACAAGATAAGGATGGATATATGTGGTTTGGAACCAATGATGGTCTTAATAAATATGATGGTTATAATTTTGAGGTTTTTAAACCCTTAAATAATAAAAAATCCAGTATATCAGGAAGAATCATTCAGCAAATAGTGTCTGATTTTAATGGTAATCTCTGGATTGCTTCTCTTGATGGTGGACTAAATTATTATAATTCAGAGCTAGAAACATTCTTTAATTTTAATGAAAAATTAAGTCAATTTGGAAATTATGTTAATGATGTAACTATATCCGATGATGGAATTTTATGGGTTCAATTTAAACAAAAAACATGCTATGCTGTTCTTAAAGAAAATATTGATGAAATGGAATTTCATGTTCTTTTATCTGAGAATATAAACGGCCCAGTTGAAAAATTAGGAAATAGAATTTTGACAAAACAGAAGGATGTGTTTTTTTTAAGTACTCAAGTTTTATATTTATTAAATTATAAAATAATTGACGATAAAATTACAGCTCTCGATTTTACTAAAACTAAAAACACAAATTTCATTTCCCAGCTTACAGACCCCAATGGTATAGGATGGGAACTTTATAATGATAAAATTAACTATATAGACAATAATAGTAAATTAAACCTCTCAAAAAATGTAAATAATTTATCAAAACGTTTTGGTGTTTTGGACCGCAATAATAATTTATGGTGTGTAATTGATGAAAAACTTTCTAATGTTTCCAAAAATGGAGAGGCTCTTCTTGTAAAGACTATTGATTTTGAAAAATTGGAAATTGAAGGTCTTAAAAATAATTCTATCAATTGTTTGTTTGTTGATAAGACCGGTAATTTATGGGTAGGTTCAAATGGAGGTGGTATTTATAAAAAAACAAATAGTGATTATCAGTTTAATCATTTTGTTAAAAAAAAAAATGAGAGTAGTTTAAGTAGTAATAAAATTAGAAGTTTACATGAGGATCAGTTTGGAAACTTATGGGTTGGTACTGAGGGTGGTGGTGTAAATTTTCTCTCTAATAAAGCTAAAAATTATAATTCTTTTAATTCATTTACTTTCTCAAAGGGGTCGAGAGGTTTAACTTCTAATAATATTTTTTCAATAACTGAGAATATTATTGATTCTAATAATTCAATTTTGTGGTTTTCAACAGAAAATGGAGGGTTAAATAGGTTGCTTATTAACCGAAATGATTCTTTCACAGAATTTAAATTTAATAAATTTAATATTCCTACAAATGATGGAAATAATATAAAAAATCTTGCAATTCATTCTATATATAGCGAGGGTAAAAATAGATTATGGATTGGGTATTATGGTTTGGGTCTTGGTCTAGCCGAGTGGAATGATTCTAAAAGTCAACCTTTTTTTTCATTTATTGAACCTTCTAATCAATCAGCACAATTTTCTGGAATAATAATAAGAGATATATATAGAGACAGTTATGGAACGCTTTGGATTTCTACTAATACTGGATTAATTAAGCTTATTGAAAATAGTAGCGATATTACCAAAAGTAATTTTAAATCATTTAGATATGATACCTCTAATGAGTTGAGTATTGGTAGTGATTATACTTTACAAATTTTCGAGAGTAGTGATAACACAATTTGGATTGGAACAATTGGGGGTGGTCTCAATAAATTGATTAGACATAAAGATGGAAGCGTTATTGGTTTTAAGCGCTACAGTAATCATAATAAATTATTTCCAGACGATGTTATTAATTCTCTACAAGAAGACAATAAAGGTTTTTTGTGGTTAGGAACAAATACAGGACTAATAAGGTTCGATCCTCTACTAGAGACGTATGAGACCTATTCCACAAACGAACTTCAAAATCCAGAAATGAGTGAAATTTCTGCATTAAAGAGGAAAAATGGTGAATTAATTTTTGGAGGTGTGAATGGAATCAATGTTTTTAATACTAATGTCAACAAAAAATTGGAGATACCACCAATGCCTTTAATCACAGATTTGAGTATAATGTATGAGCCGGTAAAGCCTTTGCAGGAAATTAACAATAAAATAATTTTAGATCGAAGTATAGCTCATACAGACCATATTACATTGGATGCCAATATTAATAATTTCTCATTTAGTTTTTCATCTCTTCATTTCAATGATTCTAGATTTAATAAATATAAATATATTCTAGAGGGTTTTGATGAAAACTGGATAGAAACTAACTCTGACCTACGTATAGCTAAGTATACCAATATAAAACCAGGCGATTATGTGTTTAAAGTATATGGGAGCAATAATAAAGGGGTTTGGTCAGAAAAACCTGCAAAAGTAAATCTAACCTTGTTACCACCATGGTATTTTACACCATCGGCAAAAACAATGTATCTTCTGTTATTTATATTTATCTTTTACCTTCTCACAAGGATTTCTATTATTCAGATTAAAAGAAAAAGAAAATTAGAATTTAATCGACTAGAAAAAGAAAAAGAAAAAGAAATTAATAAGGTAAAATTAGAGTTCTTTACTAATATATCTCATGAACTCAGATCTCCATTAACTCTTATTTTAGGCCCTGCAGAAAAGTTAATAAAACAAGGTGAAAAGCTTCAGAAAAAAGAGAGACTCAGACTTTATAGGACAATGCAGCGCAATTCTGATTATATTTTAGGATTGATAAAACAACTTTTAGACTTTAGGAAATTAGAACAGGGTGAAATCAAATTAAAATGTACTCACATGAATTTGGTAAACTTAATACAAAAAGTAACGGAACAGTTTCAAACCAAGGCTGAACAAGAAAAACTTAATTTAAGCTATGATTTTAATAAGAAAAAGATATTTGCATGGATTGATGCTACCATAATAGAAAAAATAATCAACAACTTAGTTTCAAATGCCATAAAATTCACTCCAAAAGGTGGAAATATAACTATAGCTGTCCGAGAGCTTAGCCTCAAAAAATCTTTTTATCCTGAAGGACATATAGAAATCCAAGTAGAGGACAACGGTATAGGAATTGCATCATCCGATGTAAAGACTATTTTTAATCGTTTTTATCAATCGGATAATCAAAATAAAAAAAATGAAGGTTTTGGAATTGGACTTTCATTTTCCCAAAACCTTGCTAAGCTTCATGGAGGAGAAATTAAAGTGAAAAGCAAGCTCAAAAAAGGGAGCTGTTTTAAGCTTTTAATCCCTTTAGGTAATTTACATCTATCAAATGAGCAGATGATAGAAAATAATGAAATTATTGTTTCTAAGGTAGAACACCATAATAATTTAGATTTGGTTAACGACCAGCAAAAGGATTCTTCTAGTCATAAAAATAAGCCGAGCTTGCTAATCATTGAAGATAACCTTGAAATATATCATTATTTAACTTCAGAACTAAGTCAGCATTATTTGACTATAGGTAGCACAGACGGTCAACAAGGTATTGACTTAGCTTATGAAAAACTTCCTGACATTATAATCAGCGATATTATGATGCCTGGCACCGATGGAATTGAAGTTTCTAAGACTCTAAAGAATAATATTAAAACCAGTCATATTCCAATTATTTTACTTTCGGCTAAAGCCGATGATGAATCTAAAATTGAAGGTTTACAATCTGGTGCTGATGTTTATTTGACAAAGCCTTTTAGTCTCGAAGTTTTGAAAACACAATTGACATCTTTATTGAATAACCGAAAAATAATTCATAATGAATTTAAAAATCTCAATTTTGAGCCCTCAAAAATTGAGATTTCATCCATGGATGAACTTTTTGTAGAGAATATAATTAACATCATTAAAGATAATATTGATAATTCAAATTTTACTGTCCAAGAGTTTTCCAATCTTAGTGGAATGAGTAGAACTACTTTTTTTAATAAAGTAAAATCAATTACAGGGTTAAAGCCAACTGAATTTTTACGTAATTATAGACTGAAATTAGCAGCTCAATTTTTATTAAAGGGCTTTAGCGTTAAAGAATGTATGTATAAGACAGGGTTTAATACTCCTTCTTATTTTACTCAATCTTTTAAAGTTTTGTTTAAAATGAGTCCAACGCAATACATCAAAAAAAACAAAGAAAACTAGTAGATATTTAATTAGTGACTTTTTCAGATTGAATTGTAATGTCCGCTCCTTCAAGTCCATCAGATTTTGCCTTTAAGATAATCTCTCCCGGCGAAGAAGATGCCTTGATATAAACCATGCACTGTCCACTAAAGGCTTTACGTTGATTCGATTGAAAAAGCTCAGTTGTTGCAGGATTACCATTTCCAACTGCAACTATTTCACCTTCACCTTTAAGTTCAAACTCCACAAGATTTTCTGAGTTTGGGCACAAATTCCCTTCGATATCTAAAATACGAACAGTTACAAATGACATATCCTCTCTATCAGATTTAATCAGATTTCTGTCTGGAACGAGTTCAATTTTAGCAGGTTTTTTAGCGGTATTTATTTGTTTCTCTGTAACTTTTTTTCCATCTATATATCCTATAACTTTGAGTTCTCCTGCTTCATAAGGCACATTCCAATGTAACCTGTAGGGGGACATAAAATCACCTTGGTATCTGCCACCTTCCCAGTCTATAAAGTTAATGGGGATAGGGGTTTTATCTATACCTTTTATTTTTTTTCCATGGGATTTGCCATTTACAAATAACTCTACTTCATCACAATTTGTATATGAAAAGACAGGAATTTTTTTTCCTTCCATTCCCTCCCAATTCCAATGAGGAAGTACATGAACCATAGGGTCTTTAGTCCATTGACTTTGATAAAGATAAAATCGATCTTTTGGTAAGCCACATAAATCTACAGCTCCAAAGTAAGAACTTCTAGCGGGCCAATTTCCATTCCAGTAACCGTTTGTTGAGTTATCTTTTCCTCCAAAGGGAGTTGGTTCGCCTAAATAATCAAATCCAGTCCAAATAAATTCCCCTAAATTATTAGGGTTATTTTCCAATGATTCAAACTCAATATCTGGAGGATAAGCCCAAGGCGGACCAATTATATCATAACTAGTAATTTGTAATGATTCATGAAGCTCATATTTCTCTATAGGTAAATGATAGACCCCGCGACTACTTACTGTGCTTGATGTTTCAGAACCATAAATGACCCAGTCTGGATTTCGCTCTGTTATTTCTGAATATTTTCTTGGCTTGTAATTCCACCCAACAAGATCTATTGCACTAGCTAAACCATTCTTTATTGGGGCTGGATAATAATTAAAACCTGCGGTGGTAGGTCGAGTTGGGTCTTCCTGTTTGCAAATCATTGCTAGTTCATTTGCTATACGTTTTCCATTAATTTTATCACTTTGTTCTAGAATTTCATTACCGATACTCCACATGACAACAGAAGGGCTATTTCTAAAAGCACGAATCATATCTCTTAAATCTTTTTCGTGCCACTCATTAAAAACTTTGCTGTATCCATTTTTCACCTTTGGTTTTTCCCACATATCAAATGCCTCTATTTGAATCATCAATCCCATTTCATCGCATAGTTGCACTTGTTCTGGGGATGGAGGATTATGACTTGTTCTAATTGCATTTACTCCCATATCTTGCATGATTTCTAATTGACGCTCTGTAGCTCTTCTATTTACAGCAGTACCTAAAGGCCCTAAATCATGATGAAGACACACCCCTTGAAATTTAGTAGATTTATCATTCAATTTAAATCCAAAGTCACTTCCATATTCAATTGTACGAACACCAAATGTTGTATTGTAGGTGTCAATTAAATTCCCTTTTTCAAATAGTTTTGTCTCAGCTCTGTAGAGGTAGGGTGATTGTAAACCCCATAATTTGGGGTTTGCTATTTCAGTACTTTGGTTAATAATGGATATTTCATTTTTGTTCACAGAAATAGCTTCAGAAATAGAACTCAGTTCTTGGTTTTCTTTGGAAAAAATTATAGTCTGGATTGTAATAGTCTTATTTATTGATGTGGTATTTTCAATTTCTGTTTTAATATTAATATTAGCTAATTTATCCGTTATTTTTGGGGTTGTAATGAATGTCCCCCATTTAGGAACATGAACAGGGTTGTTTATTTCTAACCATGTGTTTCGATAGATTCCTGCACCAGGGTACCATCTAGAAGATAAATCTTCTGGAGTTAATTGAACTGCAATGAGATTTTCCCCACCATAATTTAGATATTCACTCAATTTTACAGAAAAACCTATATAACCATTTGGTCGATTACCAATTAAAACTCCATTTAGCCATATCTTGGCATTGTACATAGCACCGTCAAAATGAAGGCTTACGTGTTTCCCTTTTAGATTTTTAGGGACATTAAAAGATTTTCTGTACCAGCCCTCACCATGAAATGGCAATCCTCCGCATCGAGCATTGTATTTGATGTCAAATGGCCCTTCGATGGCCCAATCATGGGGTAAATTTTGATTTCGCCAACTAGAATCATCAAAACTTAAGTATTGTGCATTTTTAGCTTCACCCTTGTGAAATTTCCAGCCTTCATTAAAACTAACAGGCTCTGTATTCTCTGTAACCGTCTTACAAGAAGCCATAAATAGGCAAATTAGCAAGATAAGTTTGATGCGAATTCGTATCATTTTTGTTAGTATTTATATAATTTGTTTATTGATAGCTATTTTAATCTAAATTATAATTACTTAGGCACCGAAACATTCCCTTTTTCTGATTTACTATCAATTGTGTACCTCAAAATTTTTGCTTTACCCTCTCCACGTGCATAATTGATTTTTTCCCTCCATGCCAATCTCATAATTTTTAATTCTTTATTATATTCAAGATTATTTATTAGATTATTTTTTTCTTTTGGGTCTGTTTTTAAATGGTATAGTTCTTCATAAACAGCAGGCTCACCATTTAAAGATGACTCAATATAAGTTTGATAAACAGCTATTTGAGGATCATGATTGCCATATAATAACTTGGTAAGATTAATGTTATGATCTTTTGCGATTGCCTTAACATTTTTAGAAGAAATATTCTCATTTTTGTAATAACGAATATATTTCCATTGTTTATTTTGAACAGATTCACAACGGGGATTACCAAAGTGTGTAGACCATAAATTTTCTGTAAATAAATAATCTCTAATAGACTCATTATTACCTTCTATCATATTGTTTAATGGCTTTCCCTGATACGAGTTTGGAATATTAATACCAGCATATTGAAGCATTGTTGGTGCGATGTCAATGGTTTGAACTAATTCATTATTGACAATACCTTTACTTTTTTTTGAACTCATAGGGTTATGAATAATCATGGGCACCTTGGTACAAACCTCATAACACAAAGCTTTGCCTCCCAATCCATCCTCTCCCCAAAATATTCCATGGTCAGAGGTAAAAATAATAATTGTGTTCTTGTCTAAGTTAAGTTCTTTTAAAGTAGCTCGTAAATTTCCAATTAGCACATCAATACCTGTTACAGCTTGCATATTTCTAATTATTCGTTCCTTTAAGTCTGTTTTGTTATCCACAAAGTCATAAATATTTTGCCTATCACTTACATGCAGGACTTCTGGTGGTAATTTCGGAGTTTTAATATCCTTTTTTGCAATATAATCTACAGGAAGTGGTATTTCTTTATCTCTATATAGAGATTTGTATATTTCAGGATCTGTATCCAACATTTTCATGGTAGTTGTACTAGCTCCATGCGGTAGATTGAATGCAATACTTAGGCAAAATGGTTGTTCTTTAGGACGTTGATTTAAAAAATGTTTTGCTCCTTCTAGCTTATATTCATTACTAAAAAAATCAGAAACACTTTCATCCATTATTTCTATCTGAGTATTTTCTTTTGCTGCTGCAAATATTTCATGTCGGTCTTTTGGATAAAAAGAAAGATGTCCATGTCCTGCATACCAATAATTAAAAGATGTATCCATAAGTCCAGATTGGTAGCCTCCATCTCCAATTGGAGCATGATTTTTACCAATATAACCCGTGTAGTAACCATTGTTTTTCAAAACTACAGGATATGATTCATTCCAAGCTTCTTGTGACACACTCGTTCCAGAGTTAAAATTTACTGAATGTTTTCTCTCAAATTGGCTTAAAAGGATAGAAATTCTGCTAGGGGTACAGATCGCACTTGTAACATGTGCATTTTCAAATAAAACACCTTCCTGTGCAAGTTGGTCTAAATGAGGAGTTTTGATAAGTTCATTCCCCGATGATCCTAATAAGTCATAACGATGATCATCTGTTAAAATAAAAATAAAATTAGGCTTTTCTTTTGTATCTGTTTGAGCAAAACTATGAGATATAGAAATTAGTTGAACAATAATTACCAAAAATAAATTTGACAATAAATCAGATACTCTTTTTTTTCTAGTGATTAAATTCATAATTTTCTTTTTCTTTTTTAGATAGACTTTTAAATCTTATATTTTGTACATCTTGTTCTTCTTTTTTTACATTTTGTATATGTGGATCTGTCCAACTTGGCTCAGTTAGGTTTCCATTCCAATTTGTATATAGTGTCTCTAATTCATTAAATATTTCTGGTTTTATCGAGGAAATATCGCGGGTCTCCATTTCATCTTTACTTAAATCAAAAAGCATCGTTTTATTTTTGTATGCGCTTTTTATGAGTTTGTAATTTCCTTTTCGAATCGCATATTCTTCACCATTTGCAACTCTCCAATACAAAGCTTTGTGAGGAGCCTCAATTAAATTGTTTTTTAGGAATGGCAACAGATTTTTTCCGTCTAAAAGGGTATTCTCACTGAGTTTTAAATTTGCTGCAGCTAAGCAAGTACTGAAAATATCAAGTGATGTTACGGGTTGTTTATACCTTGTGTTTTGAGGTAGTTTTGCCGGCCAAGACATAGTGAAGGGGACTCTAATTCCTCCTTCAAATAACATTCCTTTATGACCTCTAAATTGACCATTGTTGGCCACATCTAGACGTCCACCATTATCACTCAAAAAGATGATTAGTGTGTTTTTACGAATCCCTAATCTTGTGAGTAGGGAGTCTATTCTACCAACGCCTTGATCTACCCCAGCAATCAATGCTGCATACACACTTCTAACTCCATTCTCTATGTGATCTGCTTTTTTCAAATATTTTTTTGTGGCATGGTCTGGACTATGCGGAGCGTTGTAAGATAAATACATGAAAAATGGAGCGTCTTTTTGTCGTTCAATAAAAGACAAGGCTTCATTAGTGAAGTCATCCGTTAGGTAAGTTAGCTTTTTAGGATTCACATTTTTACCATTGCGCTGAACGTGCATGGTTTTATTTTTACTGTAAGGGTATCCCCAATAGTTCATGTGTCCTCCAGAAAACCCAAACCAATGATCAAAACCTCTCTTTGGAGGTAAAAAACTAGGATGATCACCCAAATGCCATTTTCCAATAGCACATGTGTTGTAGCCCGCTTCTTTCAATTTTTTAGAGAGAAACACCTCGTTTTTTGGTGTACCCATAGTTGAATCTTGGGGAGAAAAAGGAACATTATGTTCATGACCAAATCGTTGCTGATATCGCCCAGTCATTAATCCAGCCCTGGAAGGACTACAATAAGGGTGGGACACATAGCCGTTAGAAAATACAACACCTTTTTTTGCAATGTTATCAATGTGAGGTGTAAGAATATCTTTTGAGCCATTAAAGCCAACATCACCATAGCCTTGATCGTCAGTTAAAATAAGTATGATATTTGGCTTATCATTGCCACTTTTGAAATCACTGTTTTTTGAAGTTTTATCCTTGCAAGCCAAGAAAGTCAACAAAGTAATAAACACTATAATTTCAAGTCTATTTTTCATACAAAAAATTACTTCAAGAAAAGTTCAATAACAGGTATCTCTACATTTGGTTTTGTAACAGGGATTGTAATTGTTAGGCCATTATCATCACTTTTAACATCGTCAAGCCAAGCCCCTTTTTTAGTCTTCAGTTTTAGTTCCGAACCATCATTTAATATTTGCGCGTATGCGACTTTATCGGCTAAGCCGGGAAGATAAATTGTTTTAAACGGCCATTCTAAAACATGTACATAAAGTCTTTTTGTTTCAGGATTGTAGGTTAATAAACAATTATCAGGTTTAACGAACTCCTCAGGTGCAGCCGTGCACCCATAAATGGAACGATTGTGATACTTCATCCACTGATGGGTAGCTTCAAGCCTCTCAACAGCTTCCGCTTGTATTATACCTCTAGCAGTTGGCCCCACATTGAGTAATAAATTACCACCCTTACTAACCGTTTCAATTAGCATAACAATAGTTTGTTCTGTACTCTTCCATGAGCGGTCGTCTCTGTGATAGCCCCAAGAATATCCAGAAAAAGTTTGACATGTTTCCCAAGGGACTTTTACACCTTTATAGGTTACCCATTCCTTGGGCATAAATTGTTCGGGAGTCATAAAATCCCATCCACCTTCTTCTCTCAAATCAAGTCGATCATTTATTATAATTTGCGGTTGAAGACTTCTAATTTGATTGTATAAGTCCACTGAGTTCCAATACAATTTTCCTTTTCCATTTTCTTTTTGTGGGTAAGAGAAGTCTGTAAATAAGATATCAATTTTACCATAATTACTTAGAATTTCAGTTAGCTGATTTTTAAGATATTTTTGAAATTTTTTAAGATTTCTACTTGGGTCTTTTTTTAATTCTTTCTTATCATTTCTTTCAGGGTGAATAGGGTCTTTTACCAAAAAATCAGGATGGTGCCAATCAATAAGTGAATAGTATAACCCAATGCGAATTCCTTCCGCTCTAAAAGCATCCACCAGTTCTCTCATAACATCTTTTCCGTAGGGTGTATTGGTTACTTTATAATCAGTAAACTTTGAGTCATATAAACAAAAACCATCATGATGTTTTGCAGTAAAAACTACATATTTCATGCCTGCTTTTTTTGCTAATTGAGCCCATTCTTTTGGTTTGTATAAATCTGGATTAAAGTAATTAGCGTATTTTTCATAAGTTTTTTTGGACATTTTTTCGTTGCTCATTACCCACTCATGCCGAGCTGGTAAAGCATATAGTCCCCAATGAATAAACATTCCAAAGCGCGCTTTTGTCCACCATTCCATCCGCTCCATTTTTTCAGTTTTTGTTTCGGTATGTATTTGGGAAAACATATTTAATGTAAACATGCAGAAAAGAACTAAATAGACTAATTTTTTCATGAGTTGGATTTATATAAACAAAAATAAGTTGAAATTCTTTTAATTTTTTTGTTGGTATGTTCTCATTTATACAAAAAATTGACTTTTATATTAAAAACCTGTGACATTATTTTTTTTGTTTATTATTGCATTATAATGAACAAAAAATTAGTTAAGAGAGTAAAACGTAGTTTTAAAAAACAATTTAAAACAAAACCTCTTATCGTGTTTTCACCAGGGAGAATCAACCTTATTGGTGAGCACACAGACTATAATGATGGTTTTGCATTTCCTGCTGCTATCAACAAAGGTATTGCTCTTGCCATAAGCAAAAGTGATGCTAAAATCAGTAAAGTTTGTGCTTTAAATAAAAATGAAATTTACCAATTCAATTCGGAAAATATAAAACCTTTAAAAGATGGAGATTGGAGAAATTATATGCTTGGTGTTTTAGCAGAATTACAAATTATGGGAAAACAAGTTGGAAACTTTAATGCTGTTTTCGCTGGAAATATCCCAGGTGGGGCGGGCTTGTCCTCTTCTGCTGCTTTAGAGAACAGTTTTGTTTTTGGTTTAAATGAATTATTTAATTTAGGTTTAACTAAACACGAAATGATTTTAGTCTCACAAAAAGCGGAACATAATTTTGCTGGAGTAAAATGTGGTATTATGGATCAATATGCAAGTATGTTTGGTCTAAAAAAGAGTGCACTTCTCTTAGATTGCAGAACCATAGAATCAGAGGCTTATAAAATAGATTTTAAGGATTACAAATTGATGCTCATTAATACAAACATAAAGCACGATTTATCTGAAAGTGAATATAATGATAGACGTGAAGTTTGCGAAAAAGTATCGGCTTTATTACATCTTGATGCTTTGAGAGATGCTTCTAAAAAAGATTTAGATCGCATAAAAAGTGATATTTTAGAAGAAGATTATCAAAAAACGCTCTACGTGATTAATGAAAATAATCGTGTAAAACAGTTTTCTGAAGCTATAAAAAATGATAACATCGAAGCTCTAGGAGATTTATTGTATCAATCCCATGAAGGTTTAAGCACTAAGTATAAAGTCAGTTGCAAAGAATTAGATTTTCTTGTGGAAAGAGCAAAAGAAAACCCAAATGTTCTTGGAGCAAGAATGATGGGTGGAGGCTTTGGTGGCTGTACTATTAATATAGTTAAAAAAGACGAGTTTAAAACCTTTAAAAAAGAGATTTCTAAGAAATTTAAAGTAGCATTTGAATATGATTGTTCTGTGTATAGTGTAAAACTATCTAGAGGAACACAAATCGTTAAAAATAAGATAATCTGACATGAACACAAATTTACAAGACTATTCACATAAGCGATTTAATATCCTTACTGGAGAATGGGTTTTAGTGTCTCCACATCGTGCAAAACGACCTTGGCAAGGACAAAACGAAGCCATTTCTAATGAGGTAACACCAATACATGACCCTAGTTGTTATTTGTGTGCTGGTAATACCAGAATCAATGGCGAGGAGAATCCTAAATATGAAGATGTTTTTGTATTTACAAACGATTTTGCAGCCTTACAAACTTCATCTCCAAAGTTTTCTATAACTGAAGGTTTATTTAAATCTGAAAGTGAGCAGGGTATTTGCAAAGTAATTTGTTTTAGCCCTGATCACTCTATGAGTCTGGCAGATATGGAAGTTCTAGATATTAATAAAGTTGTTAAGACTTGGCAAAATGAATACACTGAGTTAGGTTCAAACGACATGATTAACTATGTTCAGATTTTTGAAAATAAAGGTGCTGTAATGGGTTGTAGTAATCCTCATCCACACGGACAAATATGGAGTCAATCTACATTACCAAATGAAGTAGATAAAAAAGACCAACAACAAAGGACATATTTCAGTGAGAACAATACTAGTTTATTAGGAGATTACTTGGAGCAAGAACTAGAAGCAAATGAGCGCATCATTTATCAGAATGATGATTTTGTAGTACTAACTCCTTTTTGGGCAGTTTGGCCTTTTGAAACTATGATAATTCCTAAAAAACAATATATAAACATCACAAAGATTTCTGAACAAGAAAGTTTAAACTTTGCTGATGCGATTTCTAAAATAACTAAAGCTTACGACAAATTATTTGATTGTTCGTTTCCTTATTCAAGTGGAATTCACCAATCTCCTACAAACGGAAAAATTAATGATTATTGGCATTGGCACATGAGTTTTTATCCTCCATTATTAAGAAGTAAAACGGTTAAAAAATTTATGGTTGGATATGAAATGTTTGGTTCACCCCAACGAGATATTACAGCAGAATATGCAGCCAAAAAACTACGTAACTTAATTTGTTTCTAATCTTTCTAATTGAAAATACAACCAATCAAAAGATAACGAGTTGTTAGAATTTATAAATAGAGAACTCTCTCAGAACAGATAGAAGGATTGACCATTATCCTTTCTTCATCAGCTAAAAAAGTATTAATACCCCAATGAATAAATAAGCTAAATTTTACCTATTGAAACCACTTTCCTACTTAAATAGTATTTTTTAGTTTTCGATCAATATTTATTACGAATCATGAGTAGCTAATTTTCTAAAATAAATTAATGCGTTGTTTCAAAAAAAGGTCAATAAAGTAAACAAAAAAAGCCAAGACTTAAGTCTTGGCTTTTTTATATTTATGGAAGTTTTATTGTTTTGCTTCTGTACCTGCAATTACCTTCATTAAAGGCCTCATTTCCCATACAGCTTTTTCCATTTTATCAAAAGGTAATCCTTTCATTACGCTCTCTCCTGCAAGATGTCTCATGGCATTTGCTAAAGTATCATACGAATCATAAAACATAACTGATGAATAGTCTTTTCCCTGAG
>Ga0209193_1000522_pt1 | contig 25089 bp, 22 predicted proteins | sample COGITO_mtgs_1003_FD_185515 | JGI IMG/M metagenome (GOLD analysis project Ga0209193, IMG submission 185515) | Pelagic marine microbial communities from North Sea - COGITO_mtgs_100330 (SPAdes) (version 2) | ecosystem: Environmental > Aquatic > Marine > Epipelagic ...
GACATTACCAACAAACACAATGGTAGTTATACCGCAAGCGCTGTTGGAGAAGTCAATGTAGTACAAATGATGAAAGACACCAAGGCTGTCATTGGCGGAGAAGGAAATGGTGGTGTCATCTACCCAGAACTGCATTATGGTCGTGACAGTTTGGTAGGAGTTGCTTTATTTTTAAGTCATCTTGTAGAACAAAAAACAACTGTAAGCGGCTTGAGGGCATCGTACCCATCTTACTTTATGAGCAAGCAAAAAATTGCGCTTACCCCAGAGATAGATGTAGATGCTATTTTAGAGAAAATGGCAGACACTTATAAAACAGAAGAAATAACTACCATTGATGGTGTTAAAATAGACTTTGAGAGCAATTGGGTTCATTTGCGTAAATCTAACACAGAACCAATTATCAGAATATATACAGAAGCGGCAACACAAGATGCCGCAGATTCTTTGGCAAATACTATTATTAAAGAAATCAAACAAATTGCAGGTTTGTAGTTTTTTAAGCTGTAGTATATAATCTCTTAGTTAATAACACAAACACTTATGCAAAATATAAATTTAGCTACCCTTGTAATTATAACTTCTACTGTAATTATTACTTTAATTGGTTTTAAAGACAGATCTTTTTTCGAAAAATATAAATTTAATATTGCTGGAATAAAAAAAGGGGAGAAGCTTAGACTATTTTCTTCTGGTTTTTTACATGCAGATGTCAATCATTTGCTGTTTAACATGCTGACACTCTATTTCTTTGCCCCTGTTGTTGTGTCCTATTTGAGTACAGCGCTTTTTGTTTGTATTTATGTAGCTGCCCTTCTAGCTGGAAGTTGGTTGTCTTTTGTATTTCATAAACAGGAGCCTTATTACAGTGCCATTGGTGCAAGTGGAGCGGTTACTGGTGTTTTGTACGCAGCCATATTGTTAAATCCCACCATGAGCTTGTATTTGTTTTTTGTTCCAATACCAATTCCTGCCTGGCTCTTTGGCGTTGGGTATTTGCTGTATTCTATCTACGGGATGTTAAATAAGAGAGATAATATAGGCCATGACGCTCATTTCGGAGGTGCAATAGCTGGCTATGTTTTGACATTCTTGTTTGCCCCTTATATACTCTTTGATAGTCTTTGGATAGTAGGCTTATTGGCAATTCCCATCGCATTACTCTTTTATTTGAAAAAAAACAATAAAATATAGTTTTATTGTTTAGAGAAACTGTAGGTGTACCCAATGGTTATTTCTGTAAAATCTGCCTGGCCTAGATTTGAGTTTAAATGTACCCCTGCATATGCATTATGCTTTGGTTTTTTGTGAGTGCTTATCAGGTAGTATTTAATTCCTAATCTTGTATTGATAGATTTTTTAAGATTGTATTTAGTGTTAAACTCACCAAGGACCCAACCTTCTGGTATTTCTCTGGGCGTATTTACCCAGCCTTCATTGATACGCCAATCTATTTGATACGCTTCTTTATATAGATTGTACCCAATACTAAAATCTAAACCAAAATGATCTAGTAAAATTTCGGTATTAAGATATAAAGAGAGGCTTGTTGCATTTTTAAAGGGGTTTTGTTTTAAGTATTCAAATTCTCTAGATTCTTGCACCAAAGATTCATTGTTATTTATATAATCATAGTAATGTTGGTAGAATCTATAATGTGTCCCAACCCCTAGTTTAAAAACATTGTTAAATACATATCCATACTCTCCAGAGGTGGTATACACTGCTTTGGCTGTATTAAAGGCTTCTGCCAGCACATTCCAGCCGTGTCCAGCCCTTATCTCTAAATAGGTGTACCTGCTGTTTTGGTATAGTGGTTTGTCTAGGATTTGTTGTTTGTTTTTGTTGAAGGGATTGTGTATTGCCCCAGAAATTGATCCTACAATAGTATTATACCCTCTATTATCTAACTTTGTATGCCCGTTTGAGTGATGTGATAGTCCAATACCAAGGTTCCAATCTACGTTTTTTGTTGTCAGTAACTCGTACTTTAACAAAAATCTAAAGGCCCATGTAATGTCTGTAGAAACAGCTCTATTATTGGGGTTTGTTATGGGGTCATATTTTTTTGTAAAATAGGATGCTCCAAGACCTGTTAGGATTTTAAACCTTTTAGATTTAAAAGCATTAAACTCTACGGTAGGAATCATGCTTATGGCAATGCCTAGACTATCTACTTGTCCAAAATCTGTGAGTCCAAGACTTACACCTGTATGAAGTCCTTTCAGCCGATGCGCCCACTCCCTTTGTGTATTTTCATGGTTTTTTGAAATATTAAACAACAGTTGTTTGTGCAGTTTGGTTTCTGGAAAACCAAAGTTTGAGGGTAGTGTTTTACCTAGTACTATTTCTGGAGTAAAAACAATAGTGCTGTTATCTCCATAGTTTTCTTGTTGTGCGATCAAGAACATGGAAAAAAGCAGTAGCAATAAAAGCGTGAGTTTTTTCATTTCAGGCCATAATTAAAACAAAATTATTTTAGAAATTTTAAGTAAAATATAATACTACAAAACTTAAATACCATCTTTTATGAGTAATAGCGTCTACTCAAAATAACTAAAACTCTCTCCGTGTTTAATTTTCAGTAAAGACTCATATATTAATTTAATAACGTTTTCTACATCCTCTCTGTGTACCATTTCTACGGTAGTATGCATATAGCGCAAGGGTAATGATATAAGGGCAGAGGCAACACCGCTGCCGCTATAGGCAAAGGCATCTGTATCTGTACCCGTAGCTCTTGATAATGCTGCACGCTGAAAAGGAATTTTATTAGACTGCGCAGTATCTGTTATAAGATCACGCAATTTTTGTTGCACAGCAGGAGCATATGCAATAACTGGACCTTTACCAATTTGAGCATCTCCTTGGGTTTTCATGTTTATCATTGGTGTGGTTGTGTCATGGGTTACATCTGTAACTATAGCTACATTAGGTTTGATGCGCTCTGCAATCATTTGTGCTCCTCTTAGGCCAATCTCTTCTTGAACACTATTGGTAATGTATAGACCAAAGGGTAGGGTCTTTTTATTTTCTTTTAAAAGTCTCGCTACTTCTGCAATCATAAAACCTCCCATGCGGTTGTCTAATGCTCTACATACAAACTTGTCTTTGTTGAGAATAAAAAACGCGTCAGGATAGGTAATTACACAACCCACATGGACGCCCATTTTTTCAACTTCTTGCTTGTCTTTGGCTCCTATATCAATAAAAATATTATCAAGTTTTGGCGCTTCCTCTTTGCCTTTGTTGCGTGTATGTATCGCTGGCCAACCAAACACTCCTTTTACAATTCCGTTTTTGGTATGTATGTTTACAATTTTAGAAGGGGCAATTTGGTGATCACTTCCTCCATTTCGTATTACATATAACAAACCATTGTCGCTAATGTAGTTTACATACCATGAAATTTCATCTGCGTGGCCCTCTATAACTACTTTATATTTTGCTTTTGGGTTAATAACCGCAACGGCCGTGCCGTAGGTGTCTGTAATAAATTCATCTGCGTAGGGCTTTACATAGTCCATCCATATTTTTTGACCATCCCATTCATAACCTGTTGGTGCAGCATTGTTTAGGTATTTTTCTAAAAAGCGTAATGATTTTTTATTTAATATAGATGTTGCCATGAAGTATGTTTTTTAATTTGAATCTCAAAATTAGAGAATTAATAGCGAAGTCTACACGTTCAATTTATTATTTTTGGAATGGTTTTAGTAGTTTGCTTCAGTACAATCAATTTTTATAAATGAATTTGACTTGTTTTACATATTTCAGTATCTTTTTTATTAGTGTAACCTGTGGGGCACAAATACCAAAAGAATACAAGACCCAGCAAAAAGACTCGATAGCAACCTATTATTATGTTGTACAAGGAGACACTATACCTAGAGAGTACATAGATCTAGAAGAAGTAGTACTGTTAAACAAGCTGTCGTTTAACAATAAAATAGATAGGCGCAGATACCTTATACTAAGGCGAAAGACACGTAAAGTATATCCTTACGCAAAACTAGCCTCAGAAAGACTCCTCACGATGACCACTAGGCTACAAACTATTAAAAAAAAGCGTCAAGCATCCAAGTATACCAAACGTATCCAAAAATATATTGAGCAGGAGTTTTCTGAAAAACTTAAAAAACTCACTAGAACAGAGGGGCAGATACTTGTTAAGTTAATCCATAGACAAACAGGCACAACGGCCTATGATTTGGTCAAGGAGTTGCGTACCTCCTGGAGAGCCTTTTGGTATAATACAACGGCTAGCTTTTTTAACATCTCTTTAAAACAAGAGTATACTCCTTTTTCTGTAGAGGAAGATTACCTTATTGAGGATATACTAGAGCGTTCTTTTCAAGCAGAAATTTTAGAAAGACAAGCTCCATTTTTTAAGATAGATTTTCTAGAGCTCTCATCTCATTGGGATGTAAAAGCACCTAAGTAAACATTCTACAAATAGTAAATTTTATACTATAGGTATAGGTAGTCTTTTGCCTTTAGCGTGTCTTGATTTTAAAAAACTCAATACGATCTCTGTTGTTACTTACCATGATGTGTTTATTTCCTTTAATAGTAATCACATCAATATCCCTAGCGTCTTTATCATTAAAGAATCCAGAGTTTTGTAATGAAACAGTTTTAAAATCGTTAGTCATAACACTGCCAATGTGGGCATCATATCTTCCGGTTTCTACCTCTACCGGAAAATGATTCCCTACAGAGATTATTTCATCTGTACCATTACTATCAACATCTAGCACTAAAATGCCATTTGTAGGAGCAACTTGCGTTGTATTTGGTAGCGGTGTAAATGTAAACTGATTGTTTTGGTTTAGTAATATCGCACTCTCAAAATAGGTTGCTTTGTGTATTTCAGCATTGTTTGTGTCAAAATTACTATACACCTGATCAAAAGTAAGACTTCCAAATTCTGCATAAGAGCTAATGTTTGCCTTTATACCAGGTATTTGTTCTGATGAGCATTGAAGCCCTCTAACTGGATATAGTTGATTATCATTATAATATCCTAGGGCAATATCATTTGTTCCATTTGAGTCAAAATCTTTGGCCATAATAACAAACGGCTGCTCTTTTGTAGCTTTATGTTTACTATTGGTTCCTAAATTTCCTGCTAATAAATCAATGTTTCCGTCCTTATTTGTATCTGTTGCAGTAATTGTATTCCACCATCCAATATTTTTGTCTGTACCATAAGCTTTGCTTTGATTTGTAAAAGCACCCTTATTATTTATGTAAATTTCAATTGCCATCCAGTGTCCTACAATCACAAGGTCTTCTTGGTTGTCATTATTTATATCTGTAAACACGGCGTCCTTTACCATACCTATACTACTCATGTTATCTGTTCGGCTAACAATTTCATTTTTAAAAACACCATTGTTGTTTATCAATAGCTGGCTCTCTCCAGCCTGAGGATAGTTCCCTGGTTTTTGAAATCCTCCAATAAAAAGATCTACATCCCCATCATTATCTATGTCTGAGGCTTTAACGCAGCTTCCACTAGCATATACACTAGGGATAATACCAAAAGTCTTAGTGAAATTTCCTATACCATCATTTTTATACAATCTATCAAGTTGTAGGGTGCTTTTTAAATCATGCTCATTACTTCCACTTACAACATATAAATCTTTGTCTCCATCTTGATCAAAATCAAAAAATAAAACGCCTAAATCTTCGCTCATTTTATCCTTTTCAAAAGCCTTTTGTTTTGATTTAATAAATGTGCCATTTGGTTTTTGGAGGTATAGCACTCCAGGATAGCCAACACCATTTCCTTGATAGAAATCCTCTAGGCCGTCTGCGTTTACATCTGCAACATCTATAAAGGGACCTTCCTGAGATTGCTTATGTGGCAAGAGTATTTCTGTTATATAATCGTCATAATCATACTCTTTGTGTTTGTCTTTAATATTTATTTTTCCAGTAACATTTGTCATTAATGTTGCTTTAGTTTCTTTTTCCAAAGAGAAAGGGGTGCCCTCATTAAAAGCGAGTTGGTGTATTTTATTTACTTCTAATGAAGTATATAATCGCAATCCTTTAATTGGCCAATGTACTAGTATAGAATCTACAGTCTTTGATGCTCCGAGGCCAAAATGAATTCTTGAATCTGAGTGAGATTGAAAACCATTTGCGTTTGCTAGCTCCCAGTATTGCTGTTTTCCTTTATCTAAAATAGAAACTTTTGCACCATATGGTATCGTGGCCTTATCTCTTAACTCAAGGGTTATAAAATTGTTTTTTGTGCTATTGTTTTTATAAATTACTGCTTGTTCGTTTAGGTTGTTTAATACCAAATCAAGATCTCCATCATTGTCCAAATCTGCGTATGCAGAGCCATTTGTGTTTAAAGCTGCATCTTTAAGACCCCATAATGCGCTTTGGTCTTTAAAGGTAAGATCTCCGTTGTTTTGGTATATGTAATTGTAGGTTTTTGATACAGGAATTTCTGCTTGTAGTATGTCAAATATTTTTGGATTCTTCACACCTTTATCTTTATTTTTAGAGGTGTAATCTTTATTCATTACATCTCTTTTGTATCCATTAGAAACAAATAAATCTTTATACCCGTCATTGTCATAATCTGCAAAAAGAGGGCTCCACGACCAGTCCGTTTCTGCAATGTTTGCCATCCATGATATTTCACTAAAAGTTCCATTACCGTTATTTAACTGCAGGCTGTTATGCATGTCTTGATAATGAAGTTTAGCATCAACAAAACCTTGGTATAATTTTGGATTCATAGATGCCATATTCACCTTCTTCGAATAATTGTCATTACCAAGCATTTCAGAATTAAAAATATCTAGTAAACCGTCATTATTAATATCTGCGATATCTAGGCCCATAGAAAACTTTGACATATGCTTTAGGGCACTAAATAATTCATTTTTAAAGCGCCCGTTTTTTTGATTTATTAATACATAATCTGGTTTGGAATAATCATTTGCTACGTACAAATCTTGCCAACCATCATTGTTAAGGTCTGCAGCGATAACTCCCAACCCAAAAGCTACATTTTGAAGCCCTGATTTTTTTGTAATATCTACAAATGTACCGTTACGATTTTCATAAAGTTTATCACTATCACTGTATGTTGCTCCTTTATCCTGGTAGGATACCTCTCCGGTAATTGTAGATTGATTAAATGATGTGTGTTTTACAGGGTGATTAATGATGTAAACATCTAGGTCTCCATCATTATCTTTGTCAAAAAAGCATGCTTGTGTTGATCTAGATTGATCTGTGAAGCCAAATTTTTCTGCACTCTCTGTAAAGGTTAAATCTCCATTATTAATAAAGAGAAGGTTTGTGAGTTTGCTTTTTTCTGTTCCTTTAAACCATCCAGCTCTGGAGATAAATATATCTTGAAAGCCATCCTTGTTTATATCTATAACAGTCACACCGGTGCACCAATCAGCGGTTTTTGAGTTTATTCCAGCGCTTAGAGTAATATCCTCAAATTTTAAACCTCCTTTGTTTATAAAGAGTCTGTTTGGAGCCATGTTTGCAGTTAAAACAACATCTAAAAGGCCATCGTTATTAAAATCTGCAGTTGCAACACCACCACCATTATAAAAGTATTCATAATGATAATAATTAGCGCCTTGATTCTCGATGTTAAAATTATTGAAATTTATTCCAGATTGCTCACTAGAAACTGCAGAGAAAAGAGGGGTTTGTTTTTCTTCAACAACTACAGTTGTTGTATCTAATTGTTGTTCTGTTTGCTTTTTGTTTTTGGTGCAAAAGGAACATACAAGAGAAATAAATAGTAGCGGGTAAAATTTCATTTGTATAATATTTTAAATATGAAATATAAACAATTTTTATGTTTTTAGACAATTGCAGTATTGTATTTTTTTATGTTTGAAATTCTTTAAAATAGAACCATGTGCTTTGGCACCTATTTGTACTGGTAGGAAGTATTTTCCATTATTTTTAGTATCTACCTTGAACTTATATAAAGTAAGCAATAGCTATTGCTGCTATGATAGTACTAAGTTTGGCTAAATTAAATTTATGATCTTTACTAATTTCAAATAAAATAGTAGTAGATACATGTAAGAAAACACCAATTGATATAGCGTTTAACTCATCTTTATATACCATTAATACTGGGCTGTTTAAAGAAAGCCAACTTCCCAGTGGTGTCATAATAGCAAATAACAACAAAAAAGGAAGTATGGTAACCAGCGGATATTTCGCTTTAATAAAAAAGAAAGAAAGTATCATCGCGATAGGAATTTTATGCACTAAAACACCTATAAACATACTAGAGTGCCCTACAATTGGAAAACCTTCAATCAAAGCGTGTATAGAAAGACTAATAAATAAAAGCCAAGGAAAACTCTTTTTATTTGTATGTATATGAACATGACCATGCTCTGCACCTTTGCTTAAAAACTCTAAACAGATTTGGAGCAGTATACCTACCATAATAAATTGCCCCACATACTCATTTGTAGATTGGTATACATCTGGTAGTAATTTAAACAAAGTAACTGCCAATAAAAAAGCACCACTAAAGGCAAGGGGCATCGATAACTGTTGTGCATTGTTTTGTTTAACAAGCAAGGCAATACCATACCCTACAAATACAGCAAAGAATAGAACTAAATATATCATACAGCAAAAATAAGAATTAATCTCTCAGAAGTAGCAGCATCAAAAGGATTTAGATGATAATCTCCAAAAGTTTGCTTTAATTGTAAACCAGCGTTCTTAAAATAGCTCTTAAAATCTTCTAGGGCTATCGCTTTGACTTTTTCTGTATAGTTATAAGTTCTATTATCCACAGAAAAAGAAATGTGTTTTTTGATATACCCATTACTGATTTCTCTTTTAATTTTAAATGAGATGCCTTCTACAATTTTAGTCTCATTTTTGACCAAATTTGAAGCCACGTACGCCACATTTAAAAAATCTATAACTGCTACGCCATTATTTATTAAGTTGGTTTTAATGGCTTTAATTGTTTTTAGGTTATCCTCTTCTTTTTCAAAATACCCAAAACTTGTAAATAGATTAAACACAGCATCAAATTTTGATACTGTATATGGAAGGCTCATGTCATGAACAGAAAAAATAAGATTATCTTTTTCAAATTTCTTTGCATACAAAATGCTTTGACTAGATAAATCTACCCCCGTTACATCATACCCTAAACTAGATAAGTACCTAGAGTGTCTCCCTTTGCCACAAGCAAGGTCTAATATTTTGCTACTAGGGTGCAGGTGTAAATGTTGTGTGAGTCTATCCATGAAATTTGCAGCCTCGCTATCATCTCTATCTTTATATAAGATATGATAATAAGGGCTATCAAACCATGAGGCAAACCAAGTTGTGTCTTCTTTTTGCATTGTATGATATTACACTGCTAAAATACTGTATTTTTGCAGGAGAATGAATGAAATGTTATGACAAAAAATTTTAAAATGGTTGCCAAGACCTTATATGGTCTAGAAGAAATATTAGCTCAAGAATTAAGACAACTTGGCGCCTCTAATATAGAGATTGGTGTGCGTAACGTTTCCTTTGAAGGAGACACCGGCTTTATGTATAAGGCTAACCTTTGCTGTAGAACAGCAATTAAAATTTTAAAACCAATCACTGCTTTTAATGTTTTTAAAGAAGAAGATCTTTATCAAAAGGTCTATAACATAAACTGGCAGCAGTATATGGATGTAAAAGGCTCCCTAGCGGTTGATGCAACAGTGTTTTCTGACTACTTTAAGCATTCTCAGTACATTGCTCTAAAAACAAAAGATGCCATTGTAGATCGCTTTAGAGACATCGAAGGTGAAAGACCGAATGTTGATCTAGACCACCCAACATTACGTATTAATATCCATATAGATAGAAATATCTGTACCGTATCTCTAGACAGCTCAGGACAATCTTTGCACAAACGTGGCTATAAAGTTGCAAATACCCTAGCGCCAATAAACGAAGTATTGGCGGCTGGTATGATTTTAAAAGCAGGATGGACAGGCCAGAGTGACTTTATTGACCCAATGTGTGGTGGAGGAACCCTTTTGGCAGAGGCTGCTATGATAGCGTGTAATATCCCTGCAAATTTAAATAAAGAAGAGTTTGGTTTTGAAACATGGCCAGATTTTGATGTTGATTTATATGAGCTCATAGAAAATGCTGCTTTAAAAAAGATAAAAGAGTTTCATTTTAAAATTGTGGGCTATGATACAGATGCTGTTACCCTAAAGAAAGCTAATGAAAATATAGTGGCTGCTAATCTTTCAGAATTTGTAACCCTTGAGCATTGTGATTTTTTTGAAACAGAAAAAGGTAGGGATAGACAATTATTTTTGATCTTTAACCCTCCCTATGATGAACGAATCTCTATAGATAATGTAGAGCGTTTTTATGCAAATATCGGGAACACACTAAAAAGAAATTACCCAGACTCACAAGCTTGGATGATTACCTCAAATCTTGAGGCACTCAAATATGTTGGTTTGCGTCCATCAAAAAAAATTAAGCTTTTTAATGGAAAATTAGAAAGTAAACTTGTGCAGTATGAAATGTACCCAGGAAGTAAAAAAGCCAAAAAGCAATAGTTATTTCTTAATTAATGGCAGCAGATAGGTTAGGTTGTACCCATACCCAACACCCCATTGGCTAAAATCATAGGTCCTGTTAAAACCGGGGATGTATAGGTTGTCAAAATTCTCTGGAACTACCTCAGATAACTTTCTTTTAAGTTGCAGATTTAAAGACAAATAGACATTGTTTAACACCTCTGTTTTTACTCCAAGTATAAATTCTGCCCAATGAGCGGTTAACCCACTATACTCTATATTTTGTGTAACAAAAGTAGGAGGAAAGCTTTGGTTAGTGGAGTAGATTTCATATCCCTTTAATTCTTGACTAAAACTTGAAAACCCATACCTAAGCCCAGTAAATATTTCATTGGTCATACCTGCCCAATTTAAATAGGCGTTATAGTTAAGCCCAACTTTAAAATAGGATCCTTTTGTGAGCGCATTTATATTGGATTCGAAATAGTCTTTTTTTTCATTACCTAACTCTGCCGCAAGGTAGAATCTTTCTTGTATTCTTAAATCTGCTAGTAGCTCAAAACCTTGATACCCATCCTCCAAACCACTGCGCAAAGGTTTTGATAGGTCTACACCAAACCTTAAGCCGTATTTGGTTTTTTGGGCTATAGTGTCTTTTGTTTTTTCTAGGTTCTCTTGCGCCGCCGTATCTAGGGTAACAAAAAAAGTACTAATGAAAAATAGTAATATGGGTAATATCTTCATTTTCTACCGTAGTGTTATTAATACTGCTACTAAGCATCCAGTTTGCACTACCCTCTGCTTGTATTGTTGGGTCTATATCTGTAAAGCTGGTTCGAAATCCGCAGGCTCTATTAATGTATATGTCTGCACCTCTTTGATAGGTGATATTAAATGCGTCTGTATTTGGCTCTGTACTTTCATACCCTTTTGTAAAATTGTAATCTACACTTGTAGCTACTGGGTTTAGTGGTATTTTATAAAGGGTATCTGTTCTTGCTATTACAACTTCTGTTTGAGATGTATTGGCCAATGTAATTCTTAAATTTTCTACTGCCTTTACCTGCGAAGGATTACTAATATCCATAAATTTTATAACAAGTAGTGGTGTTGTTTGAGTGTCATCAGGGCAAATATCATCACGTGTACAGCCCCAAAGAAAGACTGTGGTTAATAGCAATAGTGTTAATTCTCGTTTCATACTTAAATGTAAAGCTACAAGTTATATTATTTTTTTTCAAGCAAGACTACATTCTCAACATGGTGTGTTTGCGGAAACATATCTACAGGTTGTACTTTAACTACCCTGTAGTGCTCATCCAATAGCGCTAAATCTCTTGCCTGTGTTGCACTGTTGCAACTTACATAGATAATTTTTTGAGCGCTCAACAAGATAAGCTGTTCTATAACATCCTTATGCATACCATCACGAGGAGGATCTGTAATGACAACGTCTGCAACACCATGTTTTGCTATAAATTCTTGATTAAAAACTTGCTTCATGTCACCCACATAAAACTCGCAATTGGTAATGCCATTTCGCTCTGCGTTTTGTGTGGCAGCAGTTATAGCATCTGGCACAGATTCAATACCAATTACTTTTTTTGCTTTTGCAGCAACAAATTGTGCGATGGTTCCAGTACCGGTGTACAAATCAAAAACAAGCTCGCTGCCCGATAGCTTTGCAAAGTCTCTAGTTATTTTATAAAGCTCGAATGCTTGATCACTATTGGTTTGATAAAATGATTTTGCATTAATTTTAAAGGTCAATCCTTCCATTTGCTCAAATATATGGTCTTTCCCTTTATAACAAATAACCTCTTGATCATAAATAGTATCATTTCCTTTACCATTAATGACGTATTGTAAAGAGGTAATTTCTGGAAATTGTTTGTATATAGCATCTAGTAGCGCCACTCTTTTTAATTTATCTTCAGCAAAGAGTTGCAGTAAAACCATTAACTCTCCAGTACTAGAAGTTCTTAGCATTAAGCTGCGTAATATACCGGTTTGATTTCTTGTGTTAAAAAAAGGAATCTCTAGTTTTTCAGCAGTTTTCTTTATAAAATCTCTAAGGGCATTACTTGGATCTTTCTGCAGATGACACTTATTTAAGTTTAAAATCTTATCCCACATGCCAGGAATATGAAAACCAAGCGCATTTTTATCTGTAATAATAGTATCCCCTTTAATTTGTTCTAGTGTAAGCCATTTACTGTCACTAAATGAAAATTCCATTTTATTTCTATAAAAATACTGTTCTTTAGAACCTAAAATAGGGGTTATATCCGGCAAAGTAACTTTGCCAATACGGCTTAAATTGTTTTCTATTTCTTTTTGTTTGAAAAATAATTGGTGCTCATACCCCATATGTTGCCATTTACAACCTCCACAAGTACCAAAATGTTCACAAACAGGATCCACACGTTTGTCTGAGGCTTTGTGTATTTTTATTGCAGTACCTTCAAAGTATGCTTTTCTTTTTTTGGTAGTTTGCACAGATACAATATCTCCTGGAACCGCATTGTTTATAAATACCACACGTCCATCTGCAGCTTTTGCAATTGCTTTTCCTTTTGCGCCAGCATCAATTACCTGAAGATGTTCTAATACAATTCGGTTTTTAGATTTTTTTCTAGCCATAGTGTAAAAATACTATAAATGCCTTATTAATATTGTGGAACGACTTTAAAAAAACATTTTAAATTTAGTAATTTTACAAAAGGATGATTTCTCTCCTCCGCTGAATTTTTGAGCAATCAAGAAAATAAAGGTATTGTAGGAATTTCATGTATTAATTTTTAAATATTTTATGTTATGTCTATAACAGAGAAAACATTGTCTCAACAAGCCATTGATCAAGAAAATAAATATGGAGCTCACAATTACCATCCACTACCAGTTGTTTTAAATAAAGGCGAGGGGGTCTTTGTTTGGGATGTAGAGGGTAAAAAATATTATGATTTTCTTTCTGCATATAGTGCTGTAAACCAAGGGCACTGTCATCCAAAAATTGTTGGAGCAATGACCACTCAGGCACAAACTCTGAGTCTAACATCCCGTGCATTTTACAACGATATGTTAGGAAAGTACGAGGAGTTTGCAGCATCGTATTTTAACTTTGATAAAATACTACCCATGAACACCGGTGCAGAGGCTGTAGAGACAGCTTTAAAGATTTGTAGACGTTGGGCTTACCAAGAGAAAGGAATCCAGCAAAACAAAGCAGAGATTGTTGTTTGCAATAATAATTTCCACGGTAGGACAACTACTATTATCTCATTTTCTAATGATCCAGTTGCAAAGTCAAATTTTGGACCTTATACCAATGGATTTATTAAAGTAGAGTATGACAACCTACAGGCTTTAAGAGATATCCTAGAGTCTAATAAAAATGTAGCAGGATTTCTAGTAGAACCTATACAGGGAGAGGCTGGCGTTTTTGTACCTAGTGATAATTATTTAATAGAAGCTAAAGCATTATGCCAAAAACACAATGTGCTTTTTATTGCAGACGAAGTTCAAACAGGAATTGCTAGAACAGGTAAATTGCTAGCTACTTGTGGTAACTGTTCTTGTGAAAAGAGAAACTGTAGCGGTACCCCAGATGTGAAACCGGATATTTTAATTCTAGGAAAAGCGCTAAGCGGTGGTGCCTATCCAGTTTCTGCTGTATTGGCAAATGATGCTATCATGCAGGTAATTACACCAGGATCTCATGGGTCTACCTTTGGAGGTAATCCAATTGCAGCGGCTGTTGCAATGGCCGCTTTGCAGGTTGTTCAAGATGAGCAGCTTGCAGAAAATGCCTATAGGCTTGGAAACATATTTAGAGCAGAACTAAATAAATACATACAAACTAGCACTATTTGTAATGGAGTACGGGGTAAAGGATTGTTAAATGCAATACTTATCAATGATGATGAGCAGAGTGCTACTGCTTGGAATATTTGCATGAGACTACGAGATAATGGCTTGTTGGCAAAACCTACCCACGGAAATATTATTCGTTTTGCTCCGCCACTTGTAATGACTCAGGCGCAACTCCACGATTGTATTTCTATTATTACTGAAACACTAAAAGAATTTGAAGCATAATTTTTTGTAACTCCGGATTTATAAAAGGATTGACTGTAAAAGTTACTCCTTTTTTTGTCTAAAATATTTTGCAGAAGTAATAGATATTTTCATAATTTTAAATCTATGTTATTTTTAACATCTCAAATAAAAACACAATGAAAAAAGGGGATACCGTACAGGTTCTTGATGATAACGTTGAAGGAACTATTGTTTCTATTGAAAACAGTACCGTTGTTGTTGAAACTCTAGATGGCTTCCAGATAGCTTATCAGCGCCAGGAACTACTGGTTTTAGAAAACCCAATCTCTTCTCAAGAATTTTCTGTGGTTAATATTTCTGAGGTGTTAAAAAACAAAGAAGTTGTTACTCATAAAAATGCGAAGGGAGAAAAGCCAAAACAACGTGTAAAGCCTGCCATGGAGGTAGATTTACATATACATCAATTGGTTTCTTCTCAAAGAGGTTTAAGTAATTATGATATGCTTGAAATACAATTAGATACCGCAAAAAGGCAATTACTCTTTGCTATGAAAAAAAAAATACATCGCGTGGTGTTTATTCATGGAGTTGGAGCTGGGGTTTTAAGACAAGAATTAGAGTATCTTTTAAAAAGATACGATGCTATTAGCTTTGAGGATGCAAATTTCCAAAAATATGGTAGAGGAGCTACAGAGGTTTACATACACCAAAGTAAACTATAGCGTTTAAAACTCTGGAGTTAGCGTGATAGTTTCATTTCTTATTTGTTCAATAACACCAAGAGTATAGGTTTCAATAATAATTTGCTCCTGTGTGCTTACTAAAACTAGGTTGTCTATGATGATGGTTCCATCACTTGTTGTGTTGTATACATGCTCCTTATAGGCCTCTATAGTAACACTTATGGCTAGATTTGGATCAAGGTAATTTGGCAAACCTCCGGGAGTTGCTATATCGTCTGCAGGATTGAGGTTTTGATCTATATCTTCATTTATGGTGAGTACCCCGTCGTTGTCATCATCAGTGTCTAGGTAGTCTGGTACACCATCAAGGTCTGTGTCTCTCGGGTTTAATGGGTCATCACCAATTTCTTGAGAAGTTACTACATTATCACCGTCATCATCAAAATCGTGATAATTTGGGATACCATCACCATCAAAATCTCCAAAACCTTCTTGTGATAACTCATCAGAATTTACAAAATCAATACCATCAAAATCATCTAGTGTTGTCTCAGATATAAGTCTAGCCTCGCCAGAGGTGCCAATGTATTCTAGAACTACTGCGGGAGATGTAGGAGGTATAGGATTACAAAAATAACTAGAGGTAACACTGTCATCAAAACCTCTATAATTTACGATACTTCCCGTTGTACTTAGATTAAATGTTTGAGTGCCAGTTTCTGTAAACAGCTCTTGGGTTGTAGGAATATTTAAAGAAATACTTTCATTAACCTGAGGATTTATTTTAAAAAAAACACTATTAGTAGTATCTCCACAACGTTGTAGTTGCGCATCTTCAAAATCAAAATTTGTTACAATTAAATCACCGTCATTACAACCTTGAAATAGTATGGGTAATAAAAATATAAATAAGTGCTTTCTCATATAGGTATGGTCTTGAATTAAACAGCAATACAAAGTAACGTATTTCTTTAGGATAGGGGTGTTAATCATCAAAAATTTATCTGTATTTTTGTTTGAGTATTTTAATTCACATTTTAATATCTTATCATTGAGAAACGTATATTTTGACAATGCTGCCACAACACAGCTCAGATCAGAGGTAATTAGTACCATGACCCAAGTGTTGCAAACTGAGTTTGGAAACCCTTCATCTACCCATGATTTTGGGAGGTCTTCTAAAGCATTAATTGAAACTGCCAGAAAAGAAGTAGCTCAAATATTAAATGTTTCTGCCTCTGAGATTATTTTCACCTCTGGTGGTACAGAAGCAGATAATTTGGTGCTTAATGGCTGTGTTAAAAATCTTAATATTACTAGAATTATATCAAGTAAAATTGAGCATCACGCTGTCTTACACGCCATACAAGAGATGCAAACAAGCCATAATATTACTGTTGAGTATGTTGCTTTAGACCATTGTGGGGCCATAGATTTTGGACATTTAGAAAGTCTCCTTACAGATACTACCCAAAAAACCCTGGTAAGTTTAATGCATGTCAATAATGAAGTTGGTAATATTCTAGATTTAAAACGTACTGCCAATCTTTGTAAAAAATACAATGCCTTATTTCATAGCGATACGGTTCAATCTATAGGACATTATCATTTAGATTTTAGTGACATCCCAATAGATTTTGCGGCTGTTGCAGCTCACAAATTTCATGGGCCAAAAGGAGTTGGCTTTGCATTTATTAGAAAGAACTCTGGTATAAAACCCATGATTGTTGGAGGAGCTCAAGAGCGAGGAATGAGGGCGGGAACAGAGCCTGTTTATGCCATAGTTGGGATGGTTGAGGCATTAAAAATTTCATATCAAAACTTAGCGCAAGAAAAAAAATACATCACAGGGCTAAAAGATTACTTTAAAGAGTCATTGGTTAGAGAAATACCAGAAATTCAATTTAATGGCCAATGTGAAGATAATACCAAAAGTTCCTACACCGTTCTTAACGTGTGTATTCCAGTTTCTCCACAAAAAGGGATGATGTTATTGTTTCAATTAGATTTAAAAGGTATTGCGTGTTCTAAAGGCAGTGCTTGCCAGAGCGGAAGTAATAAGGGGTCTCATGTGTTGTCTGAAATATTAAACGACGAAGATTTAGAGAAGCCTTCTATACGTTTTTCTTTTTCTACCTTTAACACTAAAGATGAAATTGATTATGTTGTACAAACCTTAAAAACCTTTGTTAACTCTGGAAATACTCTAGAACATTAACAAGTTTAAATCACTGTGGGGCATATCAAACCAATTACTTACTGCCTTACTAGTTAAAATACCTCTGTAAAAATAGACTCCATTTTTTAATCCCCTATCAAAACGGATGGCTTGCTCCAAGCCCCCAGATTCTGCTATTTGTAATAAATAGGGAGTAAAAATATTACTTATTGAAATAGAAGCGGTTCTTGGATACCTAGCAGGAATGTTTGGCACCCCATAATGAATCACACCATGCTTAATAACCGTTGGGTTGTCATGAGAGGTCATTTCAGTAGTTTCAAAGCACCCACCCATATCTACACTAACATCAATTATGATGGCTCCTTCTTTCATGTTTTCAACCATATCTTGAGTAACAATAATAGGGGAGCGGTTAGTGCCTCTTATGGCCCCTATGGCAACATCACATCTTCGAAGAGATTTCATTAAATTTTTTGGCTGTATGGTAGAGGTATAAAGGGTATGACCAACTTTATATTGCAGTTCTCTAAGACGGGTTATTGAACTATCAAACACCTTAACATTTGCACCAAGCCCTAGGGCAGATCGTATTGCAAATTGCCCAACTGTGCCTGCTCCAATTACTACAACCTCTACGGGTGGAACTCCACTAATGTTTCCAAACAATAGGCCCTTTCCTTTTTTAGCATTCACCATAAGTTCTGAGGCTATAAGCACAGATGCTGTTCCAGCTATTTCACTAAGGGCTTTAACGGCTGGGTAGGAATGATCTTCATCTTTAATAAACTCAAAGGCAAGGGCTGTGATTTTCTTTTTTGCCAATGCCTCAAAATAACTTTTTTGTCTAGTTTTAAGCTGCAGGGCAGATATCAGTACTGTCTTTGGATTAATTAAAGCTATTTCTTCTTGGGTAGGGGGCTCCACTTTTAATATGATGGGGCACCCAAATACTTTTTTTGTCTCTGTGGTTATTTCAGCACCTGCTTCACTATATGCGGTGTTTGAGAATCCTGCCTGTTGCCCAGCACCATCTTCTAATAAAACTCTATGGCCGTTTGCAACAATGGCTGCAACAGCGTCTGGAGTCAAGCAAATACGTTTTTCTTGAGCGTGTGTTTCTTTAGGTAAGCCTATATATAAGGCTCCTTTTTGTTTTGAAATTTCTAAGGTTTCTTCTTGGGGAAGTAATTGATCCTTAGTAAATGGAGAGGTGGGTTTTGACATGATGCATGGTTAACTGCAACAATTTACAATTTTTTTTAGCCACACCATAAAAAAAAAGCAAATCACCTTTTCATTCTCTATGAAAATAACTCCCCAGTTATAGCATGTTAGTAATCAGATGATTTGCTGGGTCAAATATTTAACAATATCTGTTTGTTTCCTAATGGTGCTGTTATGTATTCATTAAAAAGCACTATTAATTCTTGAATTACTAGTATGTAGTTATATTTTAAACTATTGTATTTCAGTTACTTATGTTTTTAATTATGGCCTTTTATAGCTTGAGTGTAATATGCCCCATGATTTTTACTAAATTTATCATAACAAACTAAAAATCATGACAATGCATTTTAAAACCCTGTTAATTTTATTGTTTTCGATATCTGTATCTTCTCAAGAGTTGTCTAACATTGAGTTATTATCGCTAGAAGATGAGGGTTTACTTGAATATTTTGAAACTGTAAGACATGATTCTTTACAGGCCTCCTTTGTAGCTAGCATATACCTACAGCGAGGTAAGCAGAGGTCAGATACCATTATGATGGCTCGTGGATTTGATAGATTAGCGCAATCATATAGCCCTTATACCAATATTAAATACACAGACAGCGTGATTGCACTGACTGCAAGATCAAAACATATTACTTACCCAGCCTTTGGATATATTTTAAAAGCATACAATTATGATAAGTTGGATCAATTCAAAAAAGCAAATGAGTACAGTTACATAGCCTACAATCATGCCTTGGAAGTTGGTAATTTGAGCCAACAATTATATATTCTTGAGGCCTTTATTTTCAATAAAGTGGTTTGGGGTAATAAAAAAGAAGCACTTGCCTTGCAGCAAAAAAGGCATCAACTGTTAATGAGTAAAACCTATTTGAAAAAATTATACCTAGCCACAAGAGAGGGCGCCAGAGATAGTATAGATGGCTATTATACCAAACAAAAAACAGATTCTTATTTAAGCTTTGCTATTTGCCATCATTACTTGGGCCAGCGAGATTCTACAAAGTATTATCTAGACATAGCAAAAGACCTCATAGACACTAACTGGCCAAATAATATTAATGCCATGAAATCTATATATTATGAGATAAACATGGAACACTTTTACTTTAAAAAGGAGTATGATACCTCTTTAAAGTACAATGATTCATTGGCAAATAATAGTGAGGGATTAAATTCAAATTTCAGAAACATTGTTTTTTTTAAGGGGATGTCTCTTTATGACAACGGTACACATACTGTTGGTTTAAAATATTTAAAAAAAGCTGACTCTATATTTGAAAATGGAGCTAGGCTTAATGTTCAGCCACAGGATAATTTATTGTTTGAAAAATTAAAATACCACTATAGCGGCCTTAATGATTATAAAAACCAAATCAAGTATCTAAATAAGCAGCTATTACTAGATAGTTTACTTACTGCAAAAACCCGTGGTTTTGAGACAGATATAGTACGTAGGATAGAATCCCCAACGCTATTAAAAGAAAAACAAGAGGTAGAATTTAAACTAGCAACACAAACTCGAAAATCTAAACAACAGGGTGTTTACATTGTGTTAATTTTTGTAGTAATTATAGGCGTGTTATTGTGGTACATTCACAAACAAAAAATTTATAAAAAAAAGATACCATCAATTGCTTGTTATGCAGCAAAATAAGCCAGAAGTAACTGGCCATACACAGCAAGGTGATTTAAATATTTCTGAGGAGCTTATCCAGGATATTTTAGAGCGGCTAGCGGTATTTGAAAAACAAAAAAAATACCTGATACCAGAGGTGTCTTTACAAAGTTTATCCAAGGATTTACATACAAACCCCAATTACCTTTCTAGGGTTATTAATTTTAATAGAGATAAGAACTTCTCTCAATATTTAAACGATTTACGCATTGGGTATGCCTTAGAGGCCCTAAAAGACAATCCAACATTTTTACGATACTCAATTAAAGCAATTGCCTTGGAGTGCGGCTACACAAATGCTACCTCTTTTTCAAGGGCTTTTTATAAACAAACTGGATTTTATCCATCTTTTTATATAAAGCAGTTAAGTAAGATATAGAAATAGGGTAGTGTGGGTTAAAAAAGCCTATGATGTAAAAGAATACTAAAATTAATTATACTCACCTAAATAAATCTTTTAATTGCTGTAATAGGGTTTTATTGGTTCCAAGTTCTTCCTCAAATGCTTCAAGGTCTGTAGCTCTTAGAGTATTAAATAATTTTGCCCTTATTAAATAAACTGAAGGTATTATAATCATCATGATAGGAAATACGTAATAAAGTTCTATCTCGTCAACCCCTTCATTTTCTTGTATAAGTCCCCATATTTGAAAGGAATACATGCCAATGGGCACAAGTAGTATCCAATGCCACCAATGCTTGCAGGTAAAAAACCATATGAATAGTAGAAGTAATGGGATTAATTTGTTTGCCATATACCAAGCATAATCAAACCAAGAAAAAAAAGTAGTTTCTAAACTAAAAAAAGAAGTTTCCCAAACTTTTACATTTGGGAAACTTTTATATAAGTAAAACAAGAAAGGTGTAATAGCTATTATAAAAACCACTACACTACCAGTAAGGATTTTTTTATCCGTTGGCTGCTGGTCTGTTGTTTTTGTGTTTAACTTGTTGTTCTGTTTGATCATTATCTAAGTTCTCAGGAGTACAAGAAGTTGCAAATAATCCTAATGATACTATTGCTATAATGCTAAGAGTTTTTAAATTTTTCATAAGCTATAATTTTGTGAGAGTTATACCACAAAACTATCGTGAAAAAAGACAAGTTTCGAAATTATCTTCGTCATATCTTGTTAGGTTATCCTTTTTTAAAAAATAGTTAGTATTTCTTCTAACATTTTTTTTATTAACAAAATACCGTTTAGATATGATAATTTAAAAAAGCAGTAAAGCAAATTAGCCTTTAGGCATTACCATTACTGTTCTTGTTCCATTAGCATTCAATTTTAGTTCAATTCTATTGCACTTAATTGTTGATAAAAAGCTTCCTATATTTTGAGGCCACTCTATAAATGTAAAATGACCAGCGCTTAAATACTCTTCAATCCCAATATCGAATGCTTCCTGCTCACTGGTGAGTCTGTAACAATCAAAATGGTATAATAAACTATTTTTAGCTTGATATTCATTTACTATAGAAAACGTAGGGCTACTCAATGTCTCAACAACACCTAGCTGTTTGGCTAACTCCTTGATTAACGTTGTTTTACCAACACCCATCTCTCCATAAAATAAAATAGTTTTTTCAGAAAAATGGCTAATTAATTTAGAAGCAACCGCTTTAATTTCATTGAGCGAAAACGTAATTTCCATAAAAAATTGTGGTAAATATACTAAATTATGTCTTTTAACGAATTATTTTAACCCAAAAAAAAGAACTTCAAGAATATTCCTACATAATTTTTACTTAGGAGACAAAGTAACAAATGGAATAACCATCTCTTCTAAGGACACTCCACCATGTTGGTAGGTGTTTCTATAATACCCAACATAATGATTAAAATTATTAGGATAGGCAAAAAACAAATCACTCTTAGCGAAAATAAACGAACTACTCATGTTAATTTTAGGCAGCTGTATGGTAGTTGGGTTGCTTGCGGCCAATACATCTTTACTTTGATAGGTTAAACTCTTACCGGTTTTATACCTTAAATTTGAGCTTGTGTTCTTATCTCCAATTACTTTGCTAGGATTTTTCACGTTTATAGTTCCATGATCTGTGGTAATCATAAGTTTAAAACCAAGTTGAGATGCCTGCTGGATAATATCCATCAAGGGTGAATTTTTAAACCAACTTTGAGTTAATGATCTGTATGATTTATCTGTGGAGGCAAGCTCTTTTATTACTTCCATTTCTGTTTTAGAGTGAGAGAGGATATCTACAAAATTATAAACCACTACTGTTAAGTCTTCATTTTTGTGACTTTTAAAACTCTCTGCCAGCCGCTTTCCTTGCTTTAGACTTGATATTTTATGATAACTCCAATCCAAATGCAGGCCAAGTCTCTTTAGTTGTGCTGCTAAAAATTTATCTTCATACATGTTCTTTCCTCCTTCATCGGTATCATTTAACCAAAGATCTGGATGTAGTTTTTCCATGTCACTTGGCATAAGGCCACTAAATATTGCATTTCTTGCATATTGTGTTGCTGTGGGTAAAATACCGAAGTACATATCTTCTGTATTTTTCTTGTAGCTATTGGCAACAATAGGTTCAAAAGCTTTCCATTGGTCATACCTAAGGTTATCTACAACCACTAAAAGTGTTGGGGTGCCCTTTTTTAATTGTGGTACTACTTTGTCTCTAAAGAGCGTATGAGACATCGTGGGGGGGTCTATACTATTGTCAAAACATTTTGGGTAATTTTTGTCAATAAATTTGCAAAATTGATTGTTTGCCTCTGTTTTTTGAGATTCAAGAATTTCAAACATCCCAGTATCTTCAATGTTTTCTAATTCCAGTTCCCAATAAACAAGTTTTTGGTACATCTCTGTCCACTGCTCAAAACTATTAACCATGGATAGATCCATAGCAATTTTACGAAACTCTTGTTGGTAATTTGAGGTGGTCTTTTCTGAGATCAATCTAGAATTGTCTAGGTTCTTTTTCAAACTCAATAATATTTGATTTGGATTAACAGGTTTAATTAAATAATCTGCAATCTTAGATCCTATAGCCTCTTCCATGATATATTCTTCCTCACTTTTGGTAATCATTACCACGGGAAGTGAAGCGTTTATTTCTTTTATTTCTGCAAGGGTATCTAGACCTGTGAGTCCTGGCATGTTTTCATCAAGAAAAACAATATCAAAAGCAGTATTTTTTATCTCCTCAATAGCCTCTGACCCACTTTGAGCTTTTGTTACATGGTAGTTTCTTTTTTCTAGAAACATGATGTGTGGTTTTAATAAATCAATTTCATCGTCTACCCAAAGTACTTTTATATTGCTCATTTTGTTATTGTATTTACTACAAACGTAGCGTTTATTAATAATAATGTATGTTTCTAAAATGATATTTTATCCCGAATTTTTAACAGCATTGCACAGCTTTACGTTTTTGATTGCTTAATTTTGAAGCTATATTTTAATTTCCTGAAAAATAAACCATTAAACTTGAGTAACAATCTTAAAATAGTAAACGATCCTATCTATGGTTTTATTACCATACCTAGTGTGCTTATTTTCGATTTAATTGAGCATCCCTATTTTCAGCGACTTCGAAGGATCTCACAAATGGGTATGTCTTACCTTGTATATCCCGGTGCACATCATACTCGTTTTCATCATGCATTAGGCGCCATGTTTTTAATGCAAAAAGCGGTTCAAGTTTTACGGTCTAAAGGTGTTGCGATATCTGATAAGGAAAAAGAGGCACTTCTTGTTGCTATTTTATTACATGATATTGGTCATGGTCCCTTCTCTCACGCTATGGAGCATAGCATTGTAGAAAACATCTCTCACGAAGAAATTTCTTTACTCTTCATGAAAGAGCTTAACACTATATTTAATAATAGTTTTACACTTGCTATCACTATTTTTAAAAACCAATACCATCGTAAGTTTTTACATCAGTTAATATCTAGCCAGCTAGATATGGATCGCCTAGATTACTTACGTCGTGATAGTTTTTATACTGGGGTAAGTGAAGGATCTATAAATAGTGAGCGCCTTATAGCAATGCTGCATGTAAAAGAGGATAGGTTAGTGGTAGAAGAAAAAGGAATTTACTCTGTAGAAAAATTTATTATAGCAAGAAGGTTAATGTACTGGCAAGTATACTTGCATAAAACAGGCCTAGTGGCAGAACAGTTATTGATGCGTTTATTGAAACGTGCTAAAGTGTTATCTCATCAAGGAGAGACTCTGGACAGTAGTCAAGCGCTCTCTTATTTTTTAAAAACAGTAATAACTCAAGAAGATTTTAACACATCTGTTTTAGAAAAGTTCTCAAAACTTGATGATTATGATATTATAGGAGCCATGAAATCTTGGCAATACCATACAGATTTTGTTTTAAAAACACTCTCTAGTATGCTGCTTAATAGAGACTTATTGAAAATTGAAATTCAGCATAAAGAATTCCCTGCACATAAAATTTCAGATAAAAAGCAGCAAGTAATGCAGAAATATAACCTTACTGAGGACCAGGCATCGTATTTTGTTTTTAGTGATTCTATCTCAAATCAAGCCTACCGAATGGATAAAGACACTATTAATTTAGTCACTAAAAAAGGTGAGGTGATAGATGTAGCAAGGGCTAGTGACCAATTAAACATTGAAGCGCTTTCTAAAAAAGTAACCAAATACTATCTGTGTTATCCCAAGGCGCTTTAATTGCGCTTTTTTTCT
>Ga0209193_1000524_pt1 | contig 24976 bp, 21 predicted proteins | sample COGITO_mtgs_1003_FD_185515 | JGI IMG/M metagenome (GOLD analysis project Ga0209193, IMG submission 185515) | Pelagic marine microbial communities from North Sea - COGITO_mtgs_100330 (SPAdes) (version 2) | ecosystem: Environmental > Aquatic > Marine > Epipelagic ...
CTTTATCCATGTTTGTTATAGCTTTTGTTTTTCCTTCAAAAATTGACGCCACCGATTTTTTTCTTTTGGGCTTTGGATCCATGTTATTATTGTTTGTAGGTGTCTTAGACGATATTGTTGGTTTAAAGCCTATGACTAAGCTAATTTTACAACTTGTGGTTTGTTTTGTCTTAATTCATAATGCACCATTATATATAACAAACATGCATGGGTTGTTTGGTTTTTCTGAAATTTCTTATATTCCTTCTTTATTGCTTTCAGTGTTTGTGTATGTAGTTTTTGTTAACATGTTAAACCTAATTGACGGTATTGATGGTTTAGCCTCAGGAATTTCTGTGGTAGCTTTCTCATTTTTTGCATACGTTGGATTTGTTGAAACAGATTACTATAACATGCTTGTGAGCATGGCGGGTATGGGCTGTCTTATCCCCTTTATGTATTATAATATGTTTTCTGATAGGAAAATATTTCTTGGTGATAACGGTTCTCTTGTTATGGGTATTATTTTGGGGTATTTGTGTCTTGATTTTATTTCTGTAACTAACTCTTCAGATCAATTATTTGGCGATACTAAAATTATTGTATTAATGTCTGTATTTTCTTATCCACTTGTAGACACCCTTCGCGTTTTCGTGGTAAGAATTTTAAGGAAAAAAAGTCCTTTTTCTGCAGATAAAAACCACATTCACCACCATTTATTGCGTCTGGGTTTGTCTCACCGTAAAGCAACCTTGGTTGTTATAGTGTACACCATCTTTATAACTTGTGTTTCTTTTTTAATATCAGGGTTTGATATAAATGTAGCCTTTATTGTGCTATTGCTCATCTCGGTACTTGTTGTTTGTCTCCCTTCGTTTTTAATTAAAAATGAAGACGGCTCTATATCTTTTAGAAAAAAAGCTTGAGCTACATTGCATTAAACCTTTTAATATTCATCGTATATTTTCACTCATTTGTTTGGTTGAGAGGGGCTAATTTTTGCCCAAAAACAAGGCGTAAAATACTTTTTTTGCTCACATAATTGTAATAATTTTGTTTAATACCTACTTATCACGTAAGTAGTTGTTTTTCAATAATTTAGCCTCTTTGATGTAAGTCAGGGCGGCGAAGCCGTTTAATAAATTAAACTATTAAAGCTTCTTAGTTATTACAAAACAAAAATGATATTTCAATTTAGAGATTTCCATTTTAAATAATACTTCCCATGAAAAAAAAGGCAATCATTGTTTCTGGATATTTTAACCCAATACATAAAGGGCATCTTGAGTATTTTCAAAACGCCAAAAAGCTGGCAGATGTTCTTTTTGTTATTGTTAATAGTGACCATCAAAGAGCTTTAAAACAAAGTAAAGAGTTTCAGCTTGAAGACGAGCGTATGCTAATAGTTTCTTCTCTAAAACCCGTAGACAAGGCTATTTTATCTATAGATAATGACAGAACAGTTTGCCAAACTATAGCTAGTATTGCAAACGAATATGGCCAAGAGTATGATCTAGCCTTTGCAAACGGTGGAGACCAAAACAACAATACCATACCAGAGCGTCCTATTTGTGAGAAGATGGGTATTGCGCTGCTTGATGGTTTGGGAGATAAAATACAATCAAGCAGCTGGCTTTTAAAAAAATAGATATGCAAATATTTACTACCATAGAAAAAGAGCTAACTCATCACAATTTAAAGATAGACTCCTATGACCACAATCGTCCTTGGGGAGGTTTTTTTGTAATTAAAGAGGAGGATGCGCAGCGTTTTTCTAACATATATTTTGATGGCTTTGATGTAGATACCCTGCGCAAAGCAGGTAAACTGAGTCCAAAAATACTTGCGGTAAAACCTCAGGCAAGATTATCTTGGCAATACCATCACAGAAGAGCCGAGTCTTGGCGTGTTGTTAAAGGGCCGGTTGGCGTAATTAGAAGTTTTGATGACACCCAAAAACCTATGATAACCCATCATGATGGGGATGTTATCACCCTTAAAAAAGGAGAGCGTCACCGCCTTATTGGTCTTGACTGTTGGGGTGTTGTTGCAGAGTTTTGGCAGCACACAGATGCCGAATCACCATCAAACGAGGATGATATTGTACGGTTGCAGGATGATTACGCTAGAGAGTAATATGATGTTTATATTCAAATTGCATCAAAAATAAATTTAGAAAAAATTAATATTGCAGTTATAGAATAAGGATATGTATGGCAAGCTATAGCGTTTGATAAAAAATATCCTACTTTTAAATTATTTTGAATAAAATTTACATGTATGAAAATTAAAAATATTTGTTGTATTGGCGCTGGTTATGTTGGAGGCCCAACCATGGCAGTTATTGCTCAAAAAAATCCAGCTATTACTGTAACGGTTGTAGATGTAAACGCCCAGCGTATTCAAGACTGGAATGATAAAGATCTCACAAAACTACCCATCTATGAGCCAGGTCTTGACGCTGTAGTGGCAGAGGCCCGAGGCCGTAATTTGTTTTTCTCAACAAATGTGGATGACGCTATAGATAAAGCAGAGATGATTTTTATTTCTGTAAACACCCCTACCAAAACCTATGGAGCTGGTAAAGGCATGGCTGCAGATTTAAAATATGTGGAGTTGTGTGCTCGCCAAATTGCAAGAGTTGCCACTACAGATAAAATAGTGGTAGAAAAATCTACCCTACCTGTAAAAACCGCAGAGGCTATCCAAAGCATACTAGATAATACCGGTAATGGGGTAAACTTCCAGATACTCTCCAACCCAGAGTTTTTGGCAGAAGGTACCGCCATGAGAGATTTGGCCATGCCAGATAGAGTACTTATTGGTGGTAACCAGACCAAAGAGGGCCTTGAGGCTATTGCCGCCCTAGTGGATGTTTACAGTTCTTGGGTATCCAAAGAAAACATATTAACCACCAATTTGTGGTCTTCAGAGCTGTCTAAGCTTACTGCAAATGCTTTTCTGGCCCAGCGTATATCATCTATCAACTCCTTGTCTGCCCTTTGTGAGGCAACCGGTGCTAATGTATCAGAGGTTGCAAAGGCCATTGGTATGGATTCTAGAATTGGTCCTAAATTTTTAGAAGCTTCTGTAGGTTTTGGAGGTTCTTGTTTCCAGAAAGATATTTTAAACTTGGTGTATATTTCAAAATCTTTGGGCCTCACAGAAGTCGCAGACTATTGGCATCAAGTGATTTTGATGAACAATTACCAAAGAGATCGTTTTGTTAAAAACATGATTAAAACCATGTATAATACCGTTTCTGGTAAAACCATTGCTTTTTTGGGTTGGGCTTTTAAAAAAGACACCAACGACACCAGAGAATCTGCAGCCATTTATGTGGCAGACATGCTTATAGAAGAGCAGGCTACCATAAAGGTGTATGACCCTAAGGTTACTTCTACCCAAATGCTAAATGATCTTGATTATTTAAACACGCGCTCCCTAAAAGAGAACGCATCATTTTTGCAGACAAATGACGATCCATATAAAGCCTTAGAGGGCACACATGCGGTGGCCGTCCTAACAGAGTGGGATGAGTTTAAAAGCTATAATTGGCAATCTATCTATGATGCCATGCAAAAGCCCGCCTTTGTTTTTGATGGGCGTAATATTCTAGACAAACAAAAACTAGAGGCTATTGGTTTTGTATATTCGGCCATAGGGAGTTAATAATGGAAACAAAACAAATACTTGTTACTGGAGCTGCTGGTTTTATTGGTTATCACTTATGTGAAGCGCTTATAAAACAAGGGCATCATGTTATTGGGCTTGACAATATCAATGATTATTATGATGTAAACCTTAAATATGCACGCCTACATGAGCTAGGTATACAAAAAGAAGCTGCCACGGTATTTGCAGAAATATCACAGAGCAGAATCCACGGCCCTAAAATGCAATTTATACGGCTCAATCTTGAAGATAGAGAGGCCTTGCCAAAATTGTTTAAGACATTTAATTTTGACATGGTTTGCAACCTAGCGGCTCAAGGAGGGGTTAGGTACTCCATAGAAAATCCAGAAACATATATAGATAGTAATATTAATGGTTTTTTAAATATTTTAGAATGTTGCCGCCATCATAATGTTAAACGCCTAGTATATGCATCTAGCTCTAGTGTGTATGGTAATAGTGATGATATACCATTTAAAGAAACGGCAAATGTAGATACCCCTATAAGTTTATACGCTGCCACCAAAAAAAGCAATGAGCTTATGGCACATACCTACAGCCATTTATATAAGTTTGAAACCATAGGCTTACGTTTTTTTACCGTCTATGGCCCCTGGGGTAGGCCAGATATGGCCATGTTTTTATTTACAGATGCTATTATAAACAACAAACACATAAATGTATTTAATAACGGCAATCTCTCTAGAGACTTTACGTATATTGATGACATAGTTGACGGGGTTGTTAATACCCTTACAAAAGACTCTAAAAATGATAGCTTATATAAACTATATAATATCGGTAATGGAAAACCAGTGCAGCTATTAGATTTTATAGAATCTTTAGAAAAAGTGCTAGATATTTCTGCCATAAAAAAAATGTTACCCATGCAAGCCGGTGATGTAAATCAAACTTTTGCAGACACCTCTAGGCTAGAACATGATTACAATTACAAACCACAAATAGCTGTAGATAAAGGAATCAAATCCTTTGTGTTATGGTATAAGAGTTTTTACAATAAATAATTACATTGAGCTTACATACAGTACCCCAAAACTATAAAATAACAAAAAGCCAGCGAGAGCACTTGCATGGGCATAAGGCTTATTTGGTATGGTTTACTGGTCTCTCTGGATCTGGTAAATCTACCTTGGCCAATTTGGTAGAGATTGAACTTTATAAAAAAGGACTATCTACCTATATCCTAGATGGAGATAACGTGCGCCAAGGCATAAATAAAGATTTAAGTTTTGCGCCCCAAGACCGCTCAGAAAACATACGCCGCATTGCAGAGATTTCTAATTTAATGCTTGATGCAGGCGTTGTAACTCTGGCCGCTTTTGTGTCTCCCTATATAAAGGACCGAGAAGTTGTAAAACAAATTGTAGGTCCAGATAAATTTATAGAAATATACGTAAACACCTCTCTTGCAGCCTGTGAACGCCGCGATGTAAAAGGGCTTTATAAAAAAGCAAGAGCTGGAGAAATTAAAAACATGACTGGTATTTCAGCGCCATACCAGGCGCCAACACATCCAGATATAGAGGTTGTTACAGATGGCCAAACTATACAGGAGAGTGTAACCGTAATTATGCAATTTTTAAATACAAAATTTAATTAACGCAGATGGGTAATTATGTACTTAGTCATTTAAAAGAGTTAGAGTCTGAGGCTATTTTTGTGATACGCGAAATAGCAGCTCAGTTTGAAAACCCAGTGCTTTTGTTTTCTGGAGGGAAAGATTCTATACTTTTAACCCATTTGGCTAAAAAAGCATTTTATCCTGCCAAAATACCCTTCCCGCTTATCCATGTAGATACAGGGCACAATTTTCCAGAAACCATTACATTTAGAGACACGCTTGTTAAAAAACTAGGAGTACAGCTTATTGTAGGATCTGTACAGCAGGCTATAGATACAGGCCTCGCCAAGGAAGAAACTGGCGCTGATGCCTCTAGAAACACATTGCAAATAGTCTCTCTGCTAGACACCCTAGAGAAGTACAAAGTAGATGCTGCTATGGGCGGTGCAAGACGTGATGAAGAGAAGGCAAGAGCTAAAGAGCGTTTTTTCTCGCACCGTGATGAGTTTGGACAATGGGATCCTAAAAACCAACGCCCCGAGCTTTGGAATTTATTTAATGGGCGTAAAAATTATGGCGAGCATTTTAGAGTATTTCCTATATCCAACTGGACAGAGCTAGACGTTTGGGAGTATATTAAACTAGAAAATATAGAGTTGCCTTCTCTCTACTTTTCTCACCAGCGAGATTGCGTGGTAAGAGATGGAGTGATTTTGGCCAACTCTGAGTTTATTAAATTAAAACCAGGGGAGCAGGTGGTAAACATGACCATCCGCTACCGCACCTGTGGTGATATGCCTATAACAGGAGCTGTAGAATCTGAGGCAGATACATTAGATAAAATAATTGAAGAAATTGCCACCACTCGTACCACCGAGCGCGGCGGCCGCGCAGATGATAAACGTGCTGAAACTGCCATGGAAGACCGCAAAAAATTGGGTTATTTTTAGAAAGCTGTAGGCTATAGCATTAAGCAAAAAAATAAAATTATCAAATATAAAAACATAGAAATATTACGTTTTACTACCGCCGGTAGTGTAGATGATGGTAAAAGCACCCTTATTGGAAGGCTCTTGTATGACAGTAAATCAATCTTTCAAGACCAGTTAGACGCCGTAGAAGCTTCTAGTAAAAATAAAGGCTTTGATTATGTAGATTTATCTTTACTTACAGACGGGCTTAAATCTGAGCGGGAACAAGGTATTACCATAGATGTAGCCTACCGCTATTTTGCAACCCCAAAACGTAAATTTATAGTAGCAGATACCCCAGGACATATTCAGTACACCCGTAACATGGTAACAGGCGCCTCTACCGCCAACTTGGCTATCATACTCATAGATGCGCGCAAAGGCATGCTAGAGCAAACACACCGCCACTCTTTTATTGCTTCTTTACTGCGTATACCCCATGCCATTGTTTGTGTTAATAAGATGGATTTGGTAGCGTATAGTGAAGATGTTTACGATACAATCGTCTCAGATTTTAAAGCCTTTGCTTCCAAGCTAGAAATTAACGACATACAATTTATTCCTATTTCGGCCCTTAAAGGAGACAATGTGGTCAATAAATCTAAACATATGGATTGGTACCAGGGAAGTACCTTGATGTATCATTTAGAGACGGTGCACATCTCTAGTGATTACAACCATATAGATTGCCGTTTTCCTATACAATCTGTGATACGGCCTCACACCCTAGATAATCAAGATTATAGAGGCTTTGCAGGCCGCATAGATGGAGGAGTGTTTAAACCCGGAGATAGGGTTAAAACCTTGCCATCTGGTTTTGTATCTTGCATTAAAACCATAGAGCTTAATGGAGAGCAAATTGCAGAGGCCTTTGCGCCCATGTCTGTAACCATGACGCTCCAAGATGAGATAGACACCAGCCGCGGAGACATGATTGTGCGCGAAAACAACATCCCAGAAATTGGCCAAGATCTAGAAGTACTTGTTACCTGGATGAGCAGCAAACCATTAAAGCCGCGTACTAAGGTAGTTATCAAACATACCACCAAGCAGTGTCTGGGAATGGTAAAGGAATTAAAGTATAAAATAGACATCAATACCCTGCACCGTATGCAAGATATAGATACACTAGCCATGAATGATATAGGGCGTATATCTATACGCACGGCTAAACCTCTTTTTTATGACGTTTATAAAAAAAACCGCCAAACAGGTAGCATCATTATAATTGATGAGCAAACTAATGAAACCATTGGAGCGGGGATGATTATATAATGAGAAATCAATTATTACATACAGCAATAATTGCCGCTTTACAGGCCGGTAAAGCTATACTAGAAATTTACCACTCTGGTGAGTTTGATATTGAGATTAAAGGAGATAACTCTCCTTTAACCCGGGCGGATACCGCTTCTCACAATATAATTATGTCTTACTTAGAGGCTACAGGTATCCCTGTACTCTCTGAAGAGGGTAAAGACATTCCTTACCAGGAGCGAAAGGATTGGAACAGGCTCTGGATTGTAGATCCTATAGACGGCACCAAAGAATTTATAAAGCGCAATGGAGAATTTACAGTTAATATTGCTCTTATAGAAAATCAAAAACCAATCATTGGTGTTATTTTTGTACCTGTAACAGGAGAGCTGTATTTTTCTAGCAAAGAATTAGGCGCTTTTAAAGTAGCCGTATATCTAGAAGAATATGATGTTTATGCTTTACTTTTAAAAGGCAATAAATTACCTTTGCAAAGAGAAAATAAAACTTTTACCATCGTGGCTAGTAGATCTCATATGTCTGCAGAAACAGAGAGTTATGTTGAAGAGATGAAAGAAAAACACGGCGCCGTCAAATTAATATCAAAAGGAAGCTCTCTAAAACTGTGTATGGTGGCAGAAGGTACAGCTAATTGTTACCCACGTTTTGCGCCCACTATGGAGTGGGATACCGCAGCAGGGCAAGCTATTTGTGAGCATGCAGGGTTTGAGGCACTAGATTGGGATACCAAGAAAAACATGTTGTATAATAGAGAGGAGTTGTTAAATAATTGGTTTTTAGTAACATAAATACCTAAAATATAACAACGACCAAATAATAAGTGACTACCGGTGGTAGTCGAGAAAAATAAAAATAATTAAATGAATATTGAATTAAGTAATAAGACAATTCTAGTTACTGGGGGTGCAGGTTTTATTGGGTCAAATTTATGCAAAGCTTTACTTGAAAAAGTAAACAAAGTAGTTTGTCTTGATAATTTTGCTACTGGTAAAAGAGAAAACATAAAAGAATTTATTGAAGATCCTAATTTCACACTAATTGAAGGAGATATAAGAAAACTAGAGGATTGTTTAAAAGCAACCCAAGATGTAGATTTTGTTTTACATCAAGCAGCATTAGGATCGGTTCCAAGATCTATTAAAGATCCAATCACCTCCAATGATGTGAATGTGAGTGGTTTTTTAAATATGCTAGTTGCAGCAAGAGACAATGGAGTGAAAAGATTTGTATTTGCAGCAAGTTCATCAACTTATGGAGATTCAGAATCAATGCCTAAAGTTGAAGATATAATCGGAAAACCATTATCACCTTATGCCATTACTAAATATGTAAATGAGTTATATGCTGATATTTTTTCAAAAACCTATGGTTTAGAAACGATAGGCTTACGCTATTTTAATGTATTTGGAAGAAAGCAAGATCCAAATGGAGCCTATGCAGCAGTAATTCCAAAATTTGTTAGCCAGTTAATGAATGGAGAATCCCCTGTGATAAATGGCGATGGAAACTACTCTAGAGACTTTACATACATTGATAATGTGATACAAGCGAATTTATTAAGCCTTATCACAACTAATGAAAAAGCGATTAATACAGTCTATAATGTAGCTTATGGTGATCGCAATACGCTGAATGATTTAATGGGATACCTTAAGGAGTATTTATCTGAATTTGATTCTAAAATTTCAAATGTCGAGGTCATATATGGCCCAAATAGAGCAGGCGATATTCCACATTCACATGCTAATGTTGATAAAGCAAAAGAAAACTTAAATTACAATCCACAGTTTACTCTGCAACAAGGTTTAAAAGAGGCTGTAAAATGGTATTGGAAAAATTTATAAAAAACATGAAAAAAGATAAAATAGCTATTGTCGGTTTAGGTTATGTTGGTTTACCATTGGCAAGACTTTTTGCGACCAAATATTCAGTTGTTGGTTTTGATATCAATACCGATAGAATAACTGAGTTAATGTCTGGTAGTGATTCAACCCTAGAGGTTGATAACGAAACATTACAATCTGTACTCATTGATGAAAACTCTGATGAAATTGGACTTTTTTGCACCAATCAATTAGACAAAATCAAGGATTGTAATTATTTTATCATTACAGTTCCAACACCTGTTGATAAAAATAATAGCCCCATTTTAACTCCACTAATTAAAGCAAGTGAAACAGTAGGTAAAGTGTTAAAAAATGGAGATACTGTAATTTATGAATCTACGGTGTATCCGGGAGCAACTGAAGAAGATTGTGTACCAGTTCTTGAGAGAGTTTCTGGCTTAAAATTTAATAAAGATTTTTATGCAGGTTATTCACCTGAGAGAATAAATCCAGGTGACAAAGAACATACGGTTGAGAAAATATTAAAAGTTACTTCTGGCTCAACACCAGAAATAGGGCTAAAAGTAGATGCTTTATACAAGTCTGTTATCACAGCAGGCACTCATTTGGCACCCACAATAAAAGTAGCGGAAGCTTCAAAAGTAATAGAGAATTCTCAAAGAGATATCAATATTGCTTTTGTGAATGAACTCGCTAAGATTTTTAATTTAATGGACATCAATACCCATGATGTGCTGGAAGCCGCTGGGACAAAATGGAATTTCTTACCTTTTAAGCCAGGTTTAGTTGGAGGTCATTGTATTGGTGTAGACCCTTATTACTTAGCGCAGAAGGCTCAAGAGCATGGGTATCATCCTGAAATTATTTTAGCAGGTAGAAGATTAAATGATGGAATGGGAAGTTATGTAGCTTCCCAAATTGTGAAATGTATGATAAAAAAGAATATTCCAGTTAATGGCGCTCGGGTACTTATTTTAGGGATTACATTTAAGGAAAATTGCCCAGATGTAAGAAATACAAAAGCAGTAGATCTTGTAAATGCTCTAAAAGATTATGGAACCAACATTACAATTCATGATCCTTGGGCTAGTGAAGATGAAGTTATGCACGAATTCGGGCTAAAATCTTCAAATATTTTGCCAAAAGGAAAATTTGATGCAGTTGTTTTAACAGTGTCACACAATATATTTAAAGAAATTAATATACTATCATTGAAAAATAAAAAAGGAATCATTTATGATGTTAAAAACTTTATTAATAAATCTTTAGTTGATGGAAAATTATAATAAAAATAAAATTATTGGCTACACAACAGGAGTCTTTGACTTATTTCATATAGGACATCTTAATATTCTTGAAAAAGCTGCTAAAGAATGTGATTATTTAATAGTAGGAGTTACAACAAGTGAAACCGTAAAAAAATATAAGGATAGATATCCGATTACATCTTTAGAGGATAGAATGGCAATAGTTAGAGCGATTAAATATGTAGATCGAGTAGTTGTACAGGAAAATATGGATAAAGTTGCGGCCTGGGATAAGTATAGATATAATATTATTTTTCATGGTGATGACTGGAAAAATTCTCCTATGTACAACGAAATTGAAAGAAAGTTAAGTGATTTAGGTGTTAAAATGAAATTTTTTAAATACACAGATACTACTTCAACAAGTTCGTTGAAATTAAAGATTTACCAAGATGTCAAAAAAACTTAGTAATATTCTAAGAGTTACCCCCTCTTTCGCGTCTCATACAAACCCTGGTTCAGGTACAAATTCTTACTTTCACTCCAAATATTCAAAATATAAATCTTACGTTCTCACTGAAGATCGAGGCCTAGAATATTTAAAGGTAGGTGATAATGTAAAAATAAAAAAAGTAAAAACTTTTAATATTGGATTAGGTAAAGTAGGCGATAGAAAATTCTTTGTGAATTTGATTTATAAAGTTCTTTCGACATTTATTTTCACAATCAAATCGATTGGGTTTTTACACTCTGTAAAACCACATATTGTTCATCTTTATTCCCCAATTTATTTACTAACTGGTTTATATTGTAAAGTTTTTTTTGGTTCAAAAGTCGTTTTATCTATTCATGGTACAGATGGTCTTCGTATTCAAAATTTTAAATTTTTAAGACTTATTTTTAGACTAATGGATTTAAATCTTTCTTTGAGTAAGAAGTTTATTGAAAACATAAATAGGACAGACATTCAATATTTAGGCAATGGTTATGATAACTCTTTGTTTTATTTATTCAATAAGGTAAATAATGGTAGAGATAAATATATCATTACTGTGGGAAATCTAAGATGGCAAAAAGATCACAAGAGTATGATTCAGGCCTTCAATATATTCCATAAATTACATAGTGATTATAAATTGATAATTATAGGGGAAGGTGAACTGCGAAATGTACTTGTAAAACAAATAAAACAATTAAATCTTGAGGGATCTGTGTATTTAAAGGGTAAAAGAGATCAAAAATATATAGCTGATTTTATGAACCGTTCAAAACTTTTTTTTCTATCCTCTACCACAGAGGGATCTCCTAAAGTAATTTATGAGGCAATGGCTTGTGGTTTACCAATTTTATCTACCAATGTAGGAGATGTTAATGAGAATACTACCAATGAGACTAGTGTGATAGTTGATGTTGATGTTAATGCGATGGCTAAAGGTTTATCTGATATTATAGATAATAAAGTAATTAACAGAATATTCATCTCAGAAGATGTAAAAAAGAAAAGTTGGAAATTTGTTTCAGAAAACCTCGATCAATTATATGAAGGAATTAGACAATAATAAGGTAAGCCAATTAAGATTAATACAACTGTTGCAATTAAAGTTGTTATTAGAAGCAAAGCGTATTACCTATGAATTAAATATCGATTATTTTTTGATTGCTGGTTCTTTATTAGGATCCATAAGGCATGGAGGTTTTATTCCCTGGGATAGTGACGCAGATATTGCTTTGCTCAGAAAAGATTATATGGTACTCATTGAGAATACAGATGTTATAAGTTCTGAGTTTTTTCTTCAATGTGATGAAACTGATAAAACCAACAGAACTGGTTTTGCTAAACTTAGACTAAGGGATACTCTTTTTATCGAGAAAGGGAATATCGAAAACGGAGTAAGTAATGGATTTTACATTGATATATTCCCATTAGACAATCATGTCAAAAGGAATAAGTATCGTAATGTAATTAGCCATAAAATCTATAAATATTTGATTCGTTTAAAAGCTTTTAAAAATGGAAAGGTTAGGAGTTCAACCAAGTTTAGAACCATTGTGTCCGCAATTATTTGCTTACCATCTTATTTTATCTCATTAAAAGGAATTATTCGTTTTCATAATAAAATTTCTCAACGCTACAAGAATAAAGAAACTAGATTTGTCAACAATTTTAATAGTAAGTACGGTCTTGAAAAACAGTTTATCTCTTTAGAGACATATTTGCCAACTTCTCAAACAGATTTTGAAGGTCATAAGTTTAAGGCTCCTAATCATATTGATAAATGGTTAACTAAGATTTATGGAGAGTATAACGTTTTGCCAAAAAAACAAATGAATCATACATATGGGTTAATGAAAAATTATTCTTTAGACTTTGGAAAATATTCAAAACTTTTGGGTAAAACAGAAACTGAAGTAATGAAAGAATTAGACATACAACTATGATTAAAAAATTAACAAAAAATTATATACCTGCAAAATACTTCACAGTAATCAGAAAGATTATAAATCGATTGAATTTTTTTTTATACCTCTATTATGATTACAGACATTTATTTAAGTTCAGAAAAAATAAACAAGTAAAAATATCTGATATTATAAGACAATATCATCGAGTAGAGAAGTCTTTAACTAAAGTGCCATACAATCCTAAAAGAGGTCATAGAGCAGCATACGCATTACTAAATTTATTAGAAAAATACCAAATTGAAAATAAGGAGAAGGATGTTCAATTTTATGTAGGTCTAAACGTCTTAAGACAATTTTTTTATAACAACAAAGAAATTGACTCCAAAGCACAAGATAGATTGAATAAGTTCATTGATATTGATTTTGAGGTGAACTCTGGAGTTGAGGTTACTCCAAAGTCCTATTTTTTAGAAAATGGTCTAAAATCTTTTGAAAACTTAGCAAAATCAAGAAAAAGTATACGATATTTCTCAGACCAAAAAGTAGATCTTATTTTGGTTGAAAAGGCTTTAGACATTGCTAAAAAAACACCCTCAGTTTGTAATAGGCAAGGTTGGCATACATGGATAATTACAAAGTCCAAGATTATAAGTTTATTTAGAGAGATTCATAATGGTTTTGCTAATGAAAATCAAAAACTGACAACATTGTTAGTTATGACATTTGATAAAAATGCTTTTGATTATCCGATGGAAAGGAATCAAGGTTTTATAGATGCAGGCTTATATTCGATGTCTGTAATGTACTCATTAACTCACGTTGGTTTGGCATCTTGCCCTTTAAATAGTAATTTGTTGCTTGGAGATAAAAAAAGGTTTAGGAAAGCAATTGGAATTCCAGATAACTTTACAATAGTGATGTTTATAGCAGTTGGAAATTACTTGGAAGAGAATATTTCTCCAATTTCATTCAGGTATAATGCTAAACAAAAATCAACTTTAATATGACAAATACATATAAAGAATTTCATCAAAAATATAACATATCTAAATTTAAAATTTTTGAAAACAATAATTGGATAGTTTCGTTAAGACCTGAACAAAAGACGCCATTTTCACTTCTTCTAACAATTAAATCAGATAAAAATGAGTTACGTAGTTTAAATGAAATTGAGATGGTGGATTTAATCGAATCTTATAATTTCATAGAAACTCTTTCTTATGATAAATTAGGTGCTATCAAAGTGAACTATCTATGCCTGATGATGGTTGATTCTATAGTACATTATCATGTTTTTCCAAGATTTGGAGAAATATTGAAAGTTAGAGAATTATTACTAAAAGATCAATATTTCCCAAAACCAGTAGATATGAGTGATGGAAAATTTATTAATCTCAATGACATTTTTGAAATTTTAGATTTTATTAAGGGATAAATAACTTGATATAATGTATCACACATTTTTTGCTCAAATATCTACTGCAATATTTCAATTTTTTTTAGTTTTTTTTATTCTACGAAATGAAGGGCTTGAAGCATTAGGGTTTTATGGTCTTTTCGTTTCAATATTGAACCCAATTCAACAATTTTTTAAGTTTGGAATTCCTAAGTTAATTAATACATCTGAAAATATTGCGACACAAAGAAGGTACCTTATAATTTCACTACATGCCCTTATACTTTTCTTATTAGTTGGTTCAATTTCTATTTTTTTTATAAAAGGCAATGAGTATCTAGAACTTTTTTTAAGTCTTCTTTTTTTTAAATCACTAATAAATTTTAGAGAGACTCAACATTCTATTTATACTAGAAATAAAATGTTTAAATTTTTTTTTCAAAGTTCATTCTATTGTAATTTATTACTTGTTTTATTATTTTGGATCGTTCACTACTCCACAAAATCGCTTTCTATATCGTTTATAGTTTCTACTTTGATTGTATTGATATTTATCTTTTTTGATGGTATTAAAATTAGAAAAATTACTTGTTTAGGTTTAAGGGAAGTTTTTAATATTTATTTATTTAAGAAGCACTACTTAGTGTTAATGAAAATGTCATTTGCTAATTTTATTTTTAATTTAAAATCAAATTTGCCGAGATATATTTTGGCCACTAATTTTTCTATTAATTTAGTCGGAATTTACACTGCTATTTTTCAGGCAATTAGTGTTTTAGAAATTGTTAATCAATCACTACTTAAGTTTAATTACGCTAGATTAACTGAATTTTATTACAATAATATTGATAAGTTTAAAAAAATCGAAAAAAGAATATATTTTTACACCACAATTATTACTGCTGTTAGTTTGATTGTAAATTATTTTATTGGTGAGTTGTTATTAGAAGTGTTTTTTGGATTAGAATTCAAAAATTATTTAACAATCCTTCTAATTTTAATAATTGACAGGTATTTTGCTATGATAAATTCAATACCGAAAACTATATTTATTTTAAAAAATAAAATTCAATATAATATCTTAAGTACTTCAATTGTTTTAATAATATCCTTTCTTTGCTTAATCAAAATAGAAGATTTTCTATTATTTAATATAGTTTTAGTTATACTATCTGGATTTCAGTTTCTAACAAATAAGTTTATACTAAACAAGATATAATGAGCGTAATTTTATTTCTTTATTTAGTAGTTGAGTTACTTTTATTATTATTTTTATGTAACAAATATCGAACACCCAATGCAATTGTTCTAAGCTATATTGTTTTTCTATTATATGCTCAATCTAACTATCTAGATTATCTCATTTCGGGAAAAAGCCTTATTGATTCAACAACTTATTTTTCACTTCGTTTTAGTATTAATTCATTTTCTTATTTTTTAGCATCAAGTTGTTATTTTTTTTTCCTCTTTATTTTTGCTTTCATAGGACTATTTTCGGAAAATAAAATAATATCTAAAGACTTTTCAGGAGTATCCTCACATTATCTAAATTCGAAAAATAAAATAATTATTTTACTATGTATTATTTATACATTATATTTTCATTTTTTGACTTTTGAATTAGACAGAGCTTCAAAAAAAGTATTTGATTTATTTTCCTATGATTTTTTATTATTTTATTATTTATTCTATAGCTGGGGTTATGAACTTCTATATGCAAAGAAAAAAAGTTTTTTCTTCTATTTAATGACCTTTGTTATTTCATTGCATACAATTTTATCCTTCGAAAGAGAATTTATTGTTCTTGCAGGGCTATTTTTATTATTTAAATACAAAAAGTATTTTAAAAGATTTAAAATACTTTTAATTACTTCTATTTCCTTTTTCATTATAAATATTTGGAAACAATTTTATATAAATGTTATAATTTTTTCAATACCACTTAAAACATTTTTCAATGACTTGTCTTTTAATCAAACCTTCTCCTCAGGAGAAACTTCGACTGGTATGAGTTTATTGATTAATTTTTTTGAAAACAATATTTATAAAGATTATTATTTTAGTTATTTAACAAATTCATTTAATCAATTTTTTAGAGTATTTGTAGATTCTAATTATCTTTCATTAGCAGAATTTTCTTCAGAATATTATACTAATTCAAATATGGGTACTGCATTTTCAATGATTTTAGAATCCATTTTAAACTTTGGTTATATGGGCCCACTGATTTTACCTTTTTTAATTATAAACTCTTTAAAATATCTTTTAAAAAGAAATATTTATTTCACAGACTTTTACTCTGTTTTTTTTATATTTTTAATGCTCAAATTAGTAAGAACAGAATTTACAGTACTTTTAAAATTATATTTATTACCTTTTTTATGCTTTGTTTTCCTTTATAATTTTCTTAAAAAAAATAAATATTTCTCAAAGTGAAAATAATAATCTCTGTTAATACTTTTTGGAATATTTATAATTTTAGACTTGAACTTATAAAAACTTTAATGTCACAAGGTCATGAGGTTTTTGCTTTAGCTCCCAAAGATTCTTATGTTTCCAAGATTGAGGAAATTGGCGTAAAGTGTTATAATGTGGACTTGAACCCTAAAGGAACAAATCCTTTAAAGGATTTAGGACTCATTTTTCAATACCATAAATTATTTAACAAAATAAAACCAGATATTATTTTATCATACACTATAAAACCAAATATCTATGGTAATATTGCCGCCAGAATGTTATTCATTCCCACAATAATAAATATAAGTGGTTTAGGGACTTTATTCATTAAAATATCCTTCACGACTTATCTTGCAAAATTATTGTACAAACTTAGTTTAGCTTCTAGTTCGCATATTTTTTTTCAAAACAAAGACGATCAACAATTATTCATTGAAAATAAATTAGTTCAATCAAAAAAAACTTCAATGATTCCTGGATCTGGAGTAGATATTAATAAGTTCTCATGTAAAAGAACTACAAATAAAGGTAATAGATATTTATTCGTTGGTCGCTTAATAGCTGATAAAGGTGTAAAAGAGTATTTAGAAGCAGCGGTATCTATATTAAAAACCTATCCAAATAAAGAGTTTCTTTTAGTTGGTGAGATGGGGTATAATAATAGAACAGCACTTTTGCAGGAAGATTTAGACAGTTATACTAAAAAGTATTCACAAATAAAATATTTAGGAAAAACAGATGATATTGTAGGTTTGTTAAATTCTGTTGATGTTATGATTTTACCGTCATACAGGGAGGGTTTATCTAAATCACTTATTGAAGCATCTGCAATGAAATTACCAATAATTACAACAAACGTGCCTGGCTGTAAAGATGTAGTTGAGCATAAATTTAATGGGTTTTTATGTGAAGTTAAGTCAAAAAAATCCTTAGTGAAAGCAATCTTCAGATTGATAAACTTAACTGAGAAAGAAAGGCTGAAATTTGGTGTTAATGGTAGAGAAAAAATAGTTAATGAATTTTCTAGTAAAATTGTAAACAAAATATATTCTGACAAAATAAAAAAGATATTAAACTCATGAATTTTAAATGATACTATATTGTACAGATTCTGAAAAATAAACAACAAAACAAAGCACTAAATTGAAAACTATTAGATAATCTTATCATAAATTAAGAAAAACTTACTAAAACAAACGGATAAAACTTTTTGTAAGACCTTTAATTCCATCTTACCCAAAACAAAAAAATTAAATAAATTACGACAAGAAAAAATATTGCTTTTAAATTTTTATTTTCATTTATTCATGAAAAGACTAAGATTTGTTTTAACTGAATCTGTCTAAATTAGTTTATTTTTGTTGATTATATAATAACTTAGTTTTTTTTGAATTAACCAGCAAGCAATAGTTTAAACATATTATCCTTTAATTTTAGATTTTCAAAATCAATAACAATGAACTACCGAAATTTTCTTATAATTCTTTCAGTTTTAACATTTTTACAATCCTGTGTCTCAAAAAAAGAGATGTTGTATTTGCAAGATGTGATGTCTTTTAATAATACTGAGGTTACTTTTACCAATCACACCTTGCAGGTAGATGATATTTTAAAAATCTCTGTGGGCGCACTCATGCCAGAAGCTGCGCTCCCTTATAATAATGTAAGTACTGGTGGCGTTGTTGCCAACAACGTTGATGTCATGAGGCTAGATGGTTATTTGGTCTCTCAAACTATGACTATTAACTTCCCAGTACTTGGAGAACTTTCTGTAAAAGAAAAAACTACTCAAGACCTAGAAAATGACATTAAAAAACTACTGGTTGATGGCGGCTATTTAATAAGCCCTAATGTAACGGTACGTTTATTAAACGCGAAGGTTACTATTTTGGGTGAGGTACAGATGCCCGGTACCTTTTCTTTTACAGAAAATAATATTAGCTTATTGCAGGCTTTGGGGCTTGCTGGAGATTTAACCATTAATGGTAGCAGAGAAGATGTGTTAGTTTTAAGACGCATAGACGGGGTGCAGACCACTGCGCGCATAAATCTAACTTCTGCAAGCTTTTTAAACGGTCCTTACCAAATGGTAAAACCCAATGATGTAATTGTAGTTAACCCAAACACTGCAAAACTTAAAACAGCTGGGTATGTGGGTAATATATCTGCCATACTAGGTATTACATCCTTATTACTAAGCTCTATAATTTTACTAACACGATAATGATGCAAGATAATTTTAACAACCAGAATTACCTACAAGAAGAGAATTCTATGGATATAAAAAAAGAGGCTGGTTACTACCTGTTTTTTTGGCCTTATTTTATTGCCGCTATTATTATAGCCATGTCATGCGCTTTTTTGTACTTAAAAACCGCAGACCGCATATATACCTCTAGTGCTCAATTACAAATTAAAAAACCCGCAGAAGATGCTGCTTCCTTTTTAACGGGGGGGATGGAGTTTTTTGGTTTTGACCAAGTAAATGTAGAAAATGATATTGCAGTACTTACCTCTCAGCACATTTTAAGCCAAGTGGTAGCACGTTTAGATTTACAAACTAAGATATACACAGTTGGTAGGGTAAATGCGGTTTTAAAATTCAATGATGAGTATACCCGATTTGTTTCTGTAAAAGCCCCTAATAACTATCTATATTGGGATGTAGAAATAACAAATAATATAGCATCCTTTACTAGAGATACCTTAAGCTTTAGTATTAATAAAGGTGATGTCTTTACCTATAAAGAATCTGAGATTACATTACATGATTCCTTATACCTCCAGGATCAAACTCTTATCATAGAAAAATATCCTCTAAACAGTGCAGTTGCAAGTTTAAGAAGTAATTTGTCCGCAACTGCGGCCTCTAGTCAGGGAGAAATTATAAATTTAAATTTTACTGGTGTTAATATAAATCGTAATGAAGCTGTTTTAAATACTGTAATGCAGGTAATGCAGGATGATCAGGTAGAAGACAAACGGTTAGTATCTAAGGTAAGTTTGGCTTTTATTAACGATAGATTAGATGGCCTTACCAAAAGCATAGATACCTTATCTCAAAATACCATCGCCTTCCAAACGGCCAATGGTATTTTTGATCCAGTAGCGCAAACGGGTAATGCACTTTCTAATATTGTAAAAGGTCAAGAAGAAGCCTTTGGTATTGGTATACAGATAGAAATTGCAAAAGCGCTACTAAAAAAATTAGAAAGCCAAGCTAGCTATCAAATACTGCCAGCTAATATCGGTATAGAAAATGAGAGTGTTAACACGCTAGTAAACTCCTACAACGATGCAGTAACCCAGCGTAATAATTTACTAATTAGCGCTACTGTAAAAAGCCCAATGGTCATGCAACTTTCTAGCCAGCTAGATAATGCAAAAGCGGCGATTATTACTGGTGTTACTAGATACATAGAAGGTCTACAAACTTCACTCTCTGGCTTTCAAAACATGGAAGCTAAAACAAAAGGTATAGTTGCCGGCCTGCCTAGCAAAGAAAATACCCTGCGCGCCTATGCTAGAGACTTTAAAATTGTAGAGGAGTTGTATGTATTTTTATTAGAGCGCAAAGAAGAGGCTTCTATAAGCTATATTTCTGCCCTGCCAAATATTAAATTATTAAGCTATGGGGTTTCTTCTAGATTTCCTATAGCACCAAAAGTACAAATTACATACCTGGCTGCTTTATTATTAGGTATACTTGTTCCTTTTGGTATTTTCTTTTTACTAAAGATTTTAGATAGCAAAATTAATACCAGAGATGATCTAGAAAATGGTTTAAGAGGAATTACAGTCCTCGGAGAAATGCCTTTTGCAGAAAATACCGAAGATCTAGATGATAGTGGGAGAGGGCTTATTGCAGAATCTGCAAGAGTACTGCGCTCTGGTTTAAGCTTCCAATTAAAAACAGACGCCACTAATGTTATATGTGTAACCTCTACCATTAAAGGAGAGGGGAAATCTTTTGTGTCTTACAATTTGGCGCAGAGTTATAGTGCACTGGGTAAAAAAGTAATTTTGGTTGGAGCAGATTTAAGAAACCCCCAATTGCATAAATTTTTAAAGCAAAAAAGAGAAAACATAGGGCTTACTACCTATTTAAGTAACGAGAATTTTAATGATATAGATTCTTTAATTACAAAAGCTGCTAAACCTGGCGGTTTAGATTACTTACTTACAGGAGCTATACCCCCAAACCCATCAGAGCTTTTAATGCGCTCACGCACTAAAGAGCTTCTTGATATATTAAAGCAAAGCTATGATTTAATACTTATAGATTCTGCGCCACTGCTACTAGTGAGTGATACAACAGCTCTTTTGCCGCTTTGTGATTCTGTTGTTTATGTAACTAGGTCTCAATATTCAGAGAAAAAGACATTCTCGTTTATATTAAATATGCAGCAAAGAGAAAACGTTCCTCCTTTTGGTATGGTGCTTAATGGCCTAAGATCTGGAGGCCTCACTGGTTCAAACTACGGCTATAAATACCGTTATAGCTATGGCTATACATACAATTATGGCTATGGCTATGGTTATGGTAGTGACTCAGAAGGTAACTAGCATATTTCTAATAGCATAAAAAAAACCACCTAATGGGTGGTTTTTTTATACTATTTTTTAGGAAAATTCTGCGAGTTGAAACTCTCTAATAGCCTCCCAGTGTATCCCTTGTTTTTTTGATAGGCTTAAATTTTGCAGGGTTTTTAAATGTTGCGGGTTATGGGCATCTGTGGCTACAAAGTCATACAATCCTTCTTTTAAGAGTTTTTCTGCTTTTTGTTTTACCTCAGGCCCGTAATGGCCCATGAGCGATAGCGCGTTTAATTGCAAGTAAATGCCTTTGTTTTTTAACTCCTTATACTCTTTTATAGTAGGTATTGAGTGGTAGCGCTCTGGATGTGCTAAAATAGGAGTAATGTTATTTTGTAGCAGCGTAAAACCAGCTTCTACCAGCCTTGTGGTTTCTGAGAAAAAAGTTATTTCAACAAGAATATATTCGTTATTTAACAGTAAAACAGGCATGCTGGTTTGCAAGTTTTTCATAAAAACTTCATCTATCATGTATTCTGCCGCGTAAGAGTTTACTTTTGGGCTTTCTATCTTTGAAGTTTTTTCAGTTAAAATCTCAAAAGCATTTTTAATAGTAGTGGGTGTATTTGGATATAAATCTTGGTATATATGAGGCGTAGGTAGTACACTAGTAATACCAAGATTATTATACTTCTCTAACATTTTTAAAGACATGCCAACACTCTTACTGCCATCATCTATACCAGGCAAAAGGTGGTTATGTATATCACACAAGCCCTCAAATAATGGCTTTTTATGTTTTGCAAAAAAATCAAACATAGGGTTCTAATACGTTAGTTTAAATACAAAAATACAATTTATTATAACAATGCTATTTTTGCAGCTAGCTTATTTCAATCTATATTTGCTTTTGATATTTTTGCTTAATTAAAGTATAAAAAACACTACAATTATGAAAACCCACATATCCCTTTTTTTACTATGTTTTGTAATTGTTTTTTCTTTAAAAAGCCAAAACAAAGATGTTAATTACACTATACATTCAAGTACTGGTCTCTCTAGTGATATCACCTTGCCCTTTTGGCTAGTTGCAAACCAGTATGGTAGTGTTCCTAATAGTGATTACGGCCTCTTAAATACCGCTATTTTTAAAGACTATGATAGCCCAAATACATTGTTTGATATTTCTTATAAAGCGAGCGCTACTGGTTTTATAGCCCAAGAAAACAAACTTTTTTTAAATGAGCTGTACCTTGGTGTAAGGTTTAAAAATATTATACTAGATCTTGGCGCTAAAAACGATGCTGTTTTATGGAATAATCTATCATCCTCTAATGGTAACATCATAAAATCTATCAATGCAAGGGCCTTACCTGGTGTAAATATTAAAACCAATAATTTTATAACACTTCCTTTTGCAAAGTCTTGGCTTGAGGTTAAAGGAAATTTTGCCCATTATTTTATGAATGATACCAGGTTTGTAGATAATACCAACCTGCACCATAAAAGCCTTTATTTTAAAACTACAATTAGCCCAACTTTTGAGATAATAGCAGGTTTAGATCATTACGCACACTGGGGAGGGAGCTCCCCAGTGTTTGGCGCGCAACCTAGATCATTTAAAGACTATGTTAGAATTATCTTTGGCGCAGAAGGTGGAGATGGAGCAACCCAGAATGACCAATTTAACGCCCTTGGAAATCATGTTGGGGCTTACTTGTTGCAATTTAATTACAACAAAGAAAACATAGGGCTTAATTTTTACTACTCGCATCCTTTTGAGGATACCTCTGGCAGAGAGATGACCAATTGGCTAGATGGTTTGTATGGAGTTTTTATAGACCTAAAAAAACAAAAGGCTCTTGTAACGCATTTGTTAACTGAGTTTACTTACACAAAAACCATGAGCAACATACCCAGATCTGCCAGTGGTCCAGATAATTATTTTAACAACGGTATATACAAATCTGGCTGGACCTACCATGGCAACACTATAGGCTCTCCCTATTTTACTCCAAAACCCATAGATGAAAACGGTATTACAAGCGGCGTAATAGTTGGAGACAATAGATTTGCGGCCATTAACATTGGCGCCAATGGTTTTTTGAAATCTTTGCCTTATAAAATACTGCTAAGCCACACCACCTATTATGGGTGGTTTGGCCAGGAGTATGACCCTAACCCTTACCAGTTTTCTGGAATCTTAGACCTAGTTATACCTCAAGATTTCCTAAACTTACCCTTTGATGTAGCTGCCAGTTTTGCTTTTGACGCGGGCACCTATAGACCACAAAATTTTGGCGCTTTTTTAAGCATTAAAAAAACAGGTAGTTTTTAAAACCCTGTACTATTTTAATAGTATGGGTTTTTAAATTTCTAAGGCGCTTTTCTACTATCTTTGCTAGCGTATGAGTATACTAGTACAAATTTCTGTTTTACCTTCTCAGCAAGAAGATGAGCCCTTTATCAAAGAGCTCGCTTTAACAAAGGCTAAATTATATGCCAATGATATAGGCCAGTGGCGCATACGTAAAAGATCTATAGACGCTAGACGGGTACCTATTAAAATAAATTTGCAAGTAGAGTTTTGGCTTCAAAACGAGCAAAAAGAGCCTATCCCTGCTTTTATAGCGCAAGATGTTTCTGCTAAAAAAGAAATAGCCATCATTGGCGCCGGCCCAGCCGGGCTGTATGCAGCCCTTCGCGCCATTGAGGCTGGTCTTAAACCCATTGTGTTTGAGAGGGGTAAAGATGTAAGAGCGCGTCGTAGAGATTTGGCTATTATAAATAAAGAGCACACAGTAAATCCAGAGTCCAACTACTGTTTTGGAGAAGGCGGCGCCGGCACCTATAGTGACGGTAAATTGTATACAAGAAGTAAAAAAAGAGGCAATGTATTAAAAGCCATAGAGTGGTTTGTGCACTTTGGCGCAGATCCAGATATTTTGGTAGATGCCCACCCACATATTGGTACCAACAAGCTCCCCAAAATTATCACCGCCATGCGTGAAGCTATTATTGCCGCAGGTGGAGAAGTCCATTTTAATGCTAAAATGACAGATATCACCCTAAAAGATAATACCATTACAGGGCTTCAAATTAATGATACAAAAACCTACACATTCTCTGAGGTAATTCTTGCCACAGGGCACTCTGCAAGAGACATATTTTATTTATTGCATAAAAAAAATATAGCTATAGAAGCTAAACCCTTTGCCATTGGAGTTAGGGTAGAGCACCAGCAAGAATTAATAGATACCATACAATACCACGGAGATGCAGAGAACCCTTATTTGCCGCCAGCCTCTTACGCATTGGTGGAGCAGGTAGACGGCTTGGGAGTGTACTCTTTTTGCATGTGCCCTGGAGGTATTATTGCGCCTTGCGCTACTAGCCAACAGGAGGTAGTCACCAATGGCTGGAGCCCCAGTAAACGCAACAACCCCTATGCCAATTCTGGTATCGTGGTGAGTGTAACTCCTCAAGACTTGCCAAATTACACCCCAAATGATCCTTTTGTGTGTCTAGACTTTCAAAAACAAGTAGAGCATGCTTGCTGGGTGGCAGCTGGTAAAACGCAGCGTGTTCCTGCCCAAAGAATG
>Ga0209193_1000535_pt1 | contig 24599 bp, 30 predicted proteins | sample COGITO_mtgs_1003_FD_185515 | JGI IMG/M metagenome (GOLD analysis project Ga0209193, IMG submission 185515) | Pelagic marine microbial communities from North Sea - COGITO_mtgs_100330 (SPAdes) (version 2) | ecosystem: Environmental > Aquatic > Marine > Epipelagic ...
TGGCGCTCATTCAAGGCACGAATTTAACGCAGGATTTCAAGCTGCAAAAGATATAAGATAATGAACTGGACTTTACAAATAGCTTTCCATTATCCTCACGACAGATTCCTATTAGGTTGGGAATATATGGCTCAAACCAAAGAGTTTGATTACACAACAATAAAGCTGTATTTATTTATAGTAACATTAACCCTAGATATTTAAACCATGAGAAAATTAATACACAGACTACTCGTAAAAAATTCAATAGTACCTTATAAGACAATCACATTAAAAACGGGCGTAATTGTAGACCACTACAGAGACGGACTCGTAGATGTAACCTCTTAATTTTTAGTTTTGTTTAATTTTGTTTTAGTTTGCCCTGCCTTAATTGGTGGGGTTTTTTTATATAATAACAATATATATTATAATTTGTTTTAATAATAGTACTAATACTAATAGTTAGTACCTATTAGATATGAATAAATTATCAAAAGGTAATGGAGGCTGGTCTACAAAAGCCAAAGGGATTGATCGCCGTAAAAACCCATTCAAGCAATTAATAACAGAGGCAACCTCACAAGAGAACTTTATAGCCGTCTTTCAAACGTTAGAGGCAAGCGCGATGTCTGGAGACGTTCAGAGCGCAAAGCTCTACCTAGAGTATACAGTCGGCAAACCAATGCAAAGCGTGGATATAACCTCCGACGGTGGCAGCGTAAACATTCCGACGATTTCTTTTACCTCAGCTATTGACGTAACACCAGAGAATGAGTAACATAAACCTCAGCGAAAAATTTGCGCCCTTGTTTGATATTCCCGACGGCGTGGATACCTTTATCATAACAGGCGGCAGATTCTCTCAGAAATCATTTGCAACGTCTCTAAGCGCTTTAAATAGTTGCACGAAGTACGGGCATCGAATACTCTACAGCAGGTACACAAACGCATCTCTCAAGGATTCCATATTCGCAGAGGTAGAGGAGAAAATCGAGCTTATGAATCTGGAGGACTCTTTTGAGTCGCAGCAAAATAGGATCGTCTCAAAATTCAATAAAAGCAAAATAGTCTTTAAAGGATTAAAGGCAGGCTCTGGAGTCCAGACAGCAAACCTCAAGGGATTAAAAGATTTCTCGATGTTAATACTAGACGAGGCGGAGGAGATGCAGGACGAGGCAATCTACGATAAGATAGTACTATCGATTAGAGGGAACGACGCAAGCAATCCAAACCGAAATATAAAGGTATTAATCTTAAACCCTACGAGTAAGGAGCATTTTATCTATATGAAGTACTACGAGAGTAGAGGCGTTCAAGAGGGATTTAACGGTGTGAAAGATAACGTCTGTTATATACATACCTCTTACCTCGATTGCCTAGAGTTTGTACCCGACGAGATACTAGACTATTTTGAGGATATGAAAGTTAGCAATCCGATAAAATACAATCACGTTGTTTTAGGCTCTTGGCTCTCAAAAGCGGAGGGAGTCGTTTATACAAACTGGCGCTTTGGCGAATTTAATCCCGACGGGTTGCAGGTTATTTACGGGCAGGATTACGGCTTTACCGATCCGACAACTTTAGTTGCTATTGCCATAGATAAAAAGCGAAAGATAATCTACGCAAAGGAGGAGCTATACAAATCGAAAATAACCATCTCCGAAATATACGCAATCAATAGACAGAGAGCAGGGCGTAGTCTTATCATAGCAGATAGCGCGAGCGCAGGAACTATTGCAGAGTTGCAAAAGCTAGGTCTTAATATTAGAGGCGCTAAGAAAGGCGCAGGTAGTATCGCGGCAGGTGTGGCACTTATTCAAGACTATGAGCTTGTCGTACACCCAGACTCTACTAATATGGCAAAGGAATTGAATAACTACGTATATACAGACAAAGGCGCAAATGTATTTTCTGCGATGTACGACCATAGCCTCGATGCTCTGCGTTACGGCGTTTCTCATTTGCTTGCTAATCGTGGCAAAATAGAAATAAGGTAAATAACATAAAGAGAATTAATTTGTTTTTATTATATGACAGAGACTATCAAAATTAGTGTACCCGAAAACATCGCAGATATTACTCTAGACCAATACGTCAAGTTTGAGGCGCTTAGAGCGCGAGAGGATAAGATGACAGAGCAGGGAATGATTGAAAGGGTTATATCTTTGTTTACAGGAATGAAAAAACAAGATGTAAAGAAATTAGTCTATACAGACTACGAGGGTTTAATGGCTCAGATTATAGCAGCCTGTGAGCAAGACGTAGAGTTTGAGGAGCGGTTTATACTTAATGGAGTAGAGTACGGCTTTATCCCAAACCTAGACGAGATAACGACGGCGGAGTATGTAGACCTCAGCACTATAGGAATGGACTTTAAAGAGATGCACAAGATTATAGCTATCTTATTTCGTAGGGTTACAAGCGAGGACGCTTTCGGCAACTATGAGATACTGCCCTACAAATACGACAAGGCTCTTTGCGAGGAGATGCGAAGTTGCCCAATGAATATAGTTAACGGCGCTCTGGTTTTTTTTTGGAGTTTATCGAGAGAATTAAAGGAGGCTATCCAGAGATATACGAGTCAAGCGGAGGAGAAAAACAGGCAGTAGATTATTTCTCAAAATGGGGGTGGTACGTTACTATTGATATGATGGCAGGCAATGATATACTAAAAATTGACAGAGTGCTAGAGATTCCCGTACATGAGTTTCACACGTTCCTAGCTCATAAGCTAGACAGGCAAAATATGGAGGCAATACTAAGGAAAGGTAATAACGTAACACAATTATAATGAACGCATATAGTAGAATATTAAGATATATAAGGAGTTTAGCAGAGCAAGACGTATTTGTTAAAACAATCACAACGGGCGCAGATATTGATTTGAATAAGGGCGATATATTCCCGTTGTTTAATATTGATATAACAGACGCCACCTTTAGCTCAAACGCGACGATTACCTTTAGCCTTAACATACAATGCTTAGATATTAGAGATATTAATAATGAGAATGTAAACGATAAATTTTACCTCAACGATAACGAGGTAGATAACTACAACGGTACGCTCTCTTGCTTAAATGCGCTTTGGGTTAAAATGCACAGAGACTTTGCAGATAACAATATAACGGCGTCGGATAGTCCGACCTTGACGCAGATTACTTACTCAGATAAAAACCTATTGGACGGGTGGGATATGAGCCTAGAGATTGAGATGCCAATAGACGAAACTAGCTTTTGCTTTTGGGAAGTATAGCGAAAATATTTGATACTCTAGGGAGTAATGTAGTAACGCAGGCAAGGGCTAATCTAAAGAAAAAAAAGAAAGGCGATAGCAACCTATCTAAAAACCTATCCTATAAAGTAAAGGGTAATTCAATAGAGTTTATACTAGCGGATTACTGGGAATTTGTAGACGCAGGGGTTAAAGGTGTCGGAGGTAAAAGAGCGGATAAAAAAGTAAAGGGCAAAAAAGTAACGGGCGCAGCTTGGAAACTTAAAAAAGTAACAAATAATAAGTTTAAGTATCGAGATAAAAAGCCGCCGTTTATGGCTTTTAACGGGTGGACTATTCGAAAGGGTATAGCGCCAAGAGATGCAAAGGGAAAGTTTACAAGTCGTAAGAGTTTGCTTTATGCGATTGCAAATAGTGTATATCACACAGGAATCGAGACGACGCATTTCTTTACAGACGCCCTAGATAACGAAGTACTAAAACTAGGCGACGAGATAGGCGAGGCTTTCGCTCTTGACCTTATCGACGGAATGAATATTAAAAGTGATAACGTAACAATAACAAAATGATAAGAGCATTAAGTCCGTTTTATATAGATACTCCTTTAGTGTATGGGGGTGTAACTTGCGCAAAGTATACGCTAAACGTTTGGGTTTGGAATGGCGACAAGTCTACTCCAGACTCTACAAATAGCTATCAAATAACCTACCAAAATACTACGGCGTCGACAGGATCGCATAGCATAAACATAAACGCTATTATACAAGACTATATAGAATTTACAGAGCCGTCTCCTACGCTTTCGACGGGTATACAATTAATCGACGGTAATAACCAACAATGGGTATACACTTACGTAACCTATGACTCAGTCGCTACGTTGTACCACGAAGAGACGGAGATAATGACGCTAGGGTATGCTTACGGAAACGAGGGCAGAAATGTAACGGCGGTATCTAATCAAACGCTTTTAAATCCTCAAGAGTATAAAGTAAATCGAGAGGGAAACTTTGTCTTTCCTATCTTCGTGCCTACGGGTGCAACCTCTAGCGCTGTGACTGTAAAGTCCTACCCATCTTTAGCGGTTAACTATACGGCAACCCCTGCGCTATCGGACGAGAGTAGCGAGATTGTTCAATACCTTTGGATTGAGTTATCTCTAGCTGTAGACGAGGCTTATATAGAGATAGTGTGGCAAGGTCAAACCACTACGTTAAACCTAACAGACGAGTGTAAATATACTCCCTTAGACGTATTTTTTCAAAACAAAGACGGCGCATTGCAGACGTTTACTTTCTTTAAAAAGCAAGAGGAGACTATAGATGTAACGGATAGCAGTTTCGAGACTAACAGAGGGCAGGCTTCGGACGGATTCCATCAATTTGTAAGGTACGGCGTGCAAGGTCGCACTACATTAATGGCAGAGACGGGGTGGCTTGACGAGGATATGAACGAAGTACTCAAGCAAATACTATTAACAGAGCGTATCTGGAGCTATAACGGTACAACTTACACGCCTTTAAACATAAAAAAGACCTCGCAGAAATTTAAGACAAGGCAAAACGATAGGTTAATTAACTATACTATGACTTTCGAAATGAGTTACAACGAAATAAACAACATATAAGCATGGTTAATCTATTTATTAACGGCGAATTACTAGACCAATACGCAGACGAGAGCGTGGATATTGTAAGCTCTGTTTTAGATGTGAGCGATATTACTAAAAATACAGGAGATTACTCTAAGAGTTTTACCGTTCCCGCTAGTAAAAATAACAATCGATTGTTTAAGCATTGGTATAATGCGTCTATAGATAACGGATTCGATGCTAGGAGTAAAGTAGAGGGTAGTATTGACATCGACGGCGTACCTTTCAAGCTAGGAAAGTGGAGGCTAAACAAGTGTAATATAGTAAAGGGTAGACTTGAGAGCTATACAATTAATTTCTTTGGTAATCTTCCTAATATATCGGATACAATAGGCGAGGATATGTTAAGCGATTTGGCGTTCCCTGCGCTAGACCACGACTGGACAAGCGACAACGTAATCGACGGACTAGAGGGCGACCTACTAAACGGCGACATCGTTTATACTTTAATGGCTAACAAGCGTTATTTTTATAACAGCCATTCGGGAGCGCATGACGTAGACGCTACGACTATTAACATAGCAAACGCAGCGAGTACCTCACACGCTACGGGCGTAGTTTGGAGCGACCTAAGACCTAGCGTAAAGCTATCAAAGATAATCGACGCAATAGAGACAAGATACAACTCGTTTATATATGATAACCCTATAGTATTCTCTAGGGATTTCTTTAGTACTACAGAGTTTGAGAAACAATACCTTTGGCTCAAGGCAGACGATAGGGTGGCGATAGGTGGCGGAGAGGATATAGTAGACTTTACTACAGGCTCAGAAACTTATATAAATTTAACTACTAACGTCGGTACTTTTGTAACGGACAGAGCTACAAATACAAGGTTTGCAATAGGTAACAAGATTACCCCTGCCTCTGGTTACGAAGATGTACCCTATACTTTTATAGTTAGAAACGCAGATACAGGAGAGGACGTTTACGCTTGGGATCGGACGCAATGGGGTAACGGCGATGGTATAATCTCAATAGGTACGCGCTTGTTTTCTCCAAGTGGTACGACTACTTTTAATTTTACGTGGCACGTAAAAAGTAATTCAAAAATCGAGTTTACGTCTGAGGTTGCTATAGTTAAACAAGTTGGCGTTGTGTTGTCTCCGAGCGACGTTACAACAGGAGCAGCTCAAACTCTAGTTAATAGAGTAGTAATAGGCGACGAGATGCCAGAGTTAAAAATAGTTGACTTTCTCAAGGGCATTTTTAATATGTTCAAACTTGTAGCGATTCCAAAAGACGACGGAAGTATCTACGTTAACACTTTGGATTCTTACTACGCTCAAGGTCAAAGATACGACGCTACTAAATATATAGATTTCGCAAAGTTTGACGTAGACAGAGGCGAGCTTTTAAAACGTATTGCTTTCGAGTTTGAAGAGCCGAGTACTATTTTAAATATGGAATTTAAAAAGAGAGCAGCCGACGGACAAGGATACGGAGCATCTCTTGTAAATGTATATGAGAGCTTGACGCCTAAAAAATTAATAGACGGCGATACGCTAGAGGTAAAGCTACCATTTGAACAAATATACTTTGAGCGTTTGGTAGAGCAAGACGACGCTATAGTAGGCACAAATACAAACATACAAACGGGCGTAATACTAGACGATAATTTAAACGAAGTTGTACCAAAGGCGGTTTTACATTACACATCAAAACAAGATATTTCAGCAACTCCGATAAGATTCGTTAACGACTTAGCGGCGGACGTTGTTTTAAACACTAGCCTAGTTATACCAATACATCACTTTGGTCCTGTAGCGCCAGTCTATGCAAATCTATTCGAGGCGGAGTTTAGCAACTTTACGGGAGAGAGCTTAGTAAATAATTTATATAGTATACATTACAAGGATTATGTAACGGCAATCTTTGAACTAAAGAGGCGAACGTTTATGTATACCGCAAACTTGCCTATACAGATAGTTACAAGGCTTGAGTTAAACGATGTTATCGCAATCGGGCAAATAGACTACCGAATAAATAAGTACTCTTATAACCTCTTAAACGGCTTAACAAAGTTAGAGCTAATAAACGGCTTTGACACTACCCTACAAAATAGAGTATACATTCCGTCTATTATTAATATTGAAAGGTGGGCAACGGATATGGCTTTTAACGTGGAATTTATAGAGAGCTATACGGTTACAAAGATAGCAGACGGTAGCGGTACGTCTTGGATAACTACGGGCGTAGAGGGAACGGCTGACAACCTAGCGACTATATCCGTAGACGAGTGGGCGACGCCGTCTGGAACTCGTAGCATGATAATACGATACGTAAAGGATTCAATAACAACAGATATAACAATAGTACAAAATGAGTAATCACATTACAGAGGTAATCGATATACTAAGACGAGGCGATTTTTACGGCGCAGGGGATTTCGTAGAGATAGCTAAAGGCAAGAGGCAAATTGTAACGTCTTGGAGTGGATTAAAAACAAAAGTTAAACGTACTATAAAAGCAAAAAGATAATGAAAGAGGTAAAGATTAAAGTAGTAGCGGATACATCGCAGGCAAAGAAAGGCATTGACGACGTAACACAATCGACAAAAAAACTAGACGAGGAGGTCGGAGACGTTAATCAATCGACAAATACATTAGGCGGCTCTATTGATACAATGACGGGCGGAGCTTTATCTGGATTTAAAAAGTTTGCGACTGGTCTTAAAAGTGTAGCGCTAGGTTTTAAAAGTGTAGGCGGAGCTATTGCAGCAAGTGGTATCGGTTTAATAGTTGTAACTATTGCAGCGATTGCCGCAGCGTTTAAAAGCACAGAGGAGGGGCAAAATAAATTTGCTAAAATAATGACAATAATAGGCACGCTTACGAGTGTTTTAGTCGATAGGCTTGCGGCTTTAGGTACGGCAATAATGGAGGCATTTACAAATCCAGTCGAGGCTCTAAAAGGTTTTAGGGATTCCATAAAGGAGTATGTAACCGACCAGATAACACTAATAACCGACGGACTAGGTTTATTAGGTAGCGCTATAAAAAAAGCATTTAGCGGAGACTTTAGCGGAGCGCTAGACGATGCGGCAGAGGGCGCTAATAAATTGTTAGTACAAACAAACCCATTAGTCCAAGCAACGCAAGCGCTTGCAGGTGCTACAAAAGACCTAGTTACAGAAATGACAGAGGAGGCTAAAATCGCTGGCAAAATAGCAGACCAGAGAGCGGCAGCGGATAAGCTAGACAGAGCTTTAATAGTAGACAGAGCAGAGGCAAATCGAAAGAGAGCGGAGTTATTAGACAAGGCAGTTAATAAAGAGCTATTTTCTGCAAAAGAGAGAATTGCATTTTTAAAAGAGGCAGGAGAAATCGAGGACGAAATTACAGACAAAGAGATAGCTGCGGCAAAATTAAGACTAGAGGCAAAGACAGCAGAGAACGCTCTAGGAGGCTCTACAAAAGCAGACCTAGACGAGGAGGCAAACCTAAAGGCTAGGCTTATAGACTTAGAAACTGCAAAGTTACGAAAGGCTAAACTTGTAACGACTCAAATAGCAGCATTAACAGCGCAGGAAAGAGCAGAGGCAGAGGCAAAGAAAAAAGAGAAAGAGACACAAGATAAACAGGATATACTAGACCTAGAGGCTAAGTATAAAAAACAAAATGAAATTGAAAACGCTAGGCGTAAGCGTGTAAAGGAGCGAAACGACAAAGAGCTTGCAGAAAAAAAGGCAGTCGAGCAAGCAAAGCGAGACATGGAGGACGCTACTATAGACCACACTAAAGCAGGTATAGGGATTTTGTCGTCTCTAGCAGGAGAAAATAAAGCGTTACAAGCTACCGCATTAATTGCAGACAACGCCGTTGGTATAGCTCAAACAATTATGGCAGCGTCTAGGAGTATAGCAGAGAGAAAGGCTGCCTATGCAGCTATCCCTGCATTTATTGGAACTTTTCCAAACCCTGCTAAAATCGCAGACGTGCCTTTATTAATTAAAGATATAGCTAGCACAAAACTAGCGGCAGGTATAGGAGTTGCTACCTCTGGAATTGCTTTAGCAAAAGGACTCGCAGCGCTAGGTAAAGGAGGCGGAGGAGGAGCAGCTCCACAACTAGGAGGAGCCGCAGGCGCAGGAGCAGAGGCTCCAGCGTTTAATTTAGTAGAGGGAACGGAAAGCAACGCAATACAAGACAGCATAACAAGCCAAGACAACGCAGTCAAGGCGGTAGTAGTTAGCGGAGACGTTACCACAGCTCAAAGCGCCGACCGAAACATCGTAGAGGGCAGCGGATTTTAGAAATAAAAATAACAAAAACAACAATTTATTGTTATAATAGTATAAAACTATGAAGAGATACGAGGGCAAATACAATAAAAAGAGCAAAGGAGTCTTTGCTATTAGTTTGGTAAACGCGCCTGCCACAGAGGAAACGTTTATCGCAATGGCTAAACAAGAGAAGATTGTAAAGTTTGCGAAAGTAGACGAAGAGCAACGTATCTTAATGGGCTTAGTTTTACAGCCCGATCAATTAATCTACAGAGTAGACGAGGACGGCAACGAGTTTGAGATGTTTTTTAGCGCTGAAACAATAAAAGATTTTTCACAAAATTTTTTTCAGTCTGGATTCCAACTAAACTCTAAGCTAGAGCATGACGAGCCTATCGAGGGCGTTACGTTTGTAGAGTCGTGGCTAGTCGAAAATCCCAAAGTAGATAAGTCCGCAGCGTTTGGATTAGAATATCCAAAAGGCTCTTGGCTCGTTTCTATGAAAGTAGACAACGACGATATTTGGAATAACTATATTAAAACGGGCGAATTAAAGGGTTTCTCTATTGACGGAATGGTAGAGCTTGAGGAAGTAAATTTTAAATCTAATATACAAATGAGTAAAAGTAACAAGAATATCCTTGCCTTGCTAAAACAGATAGTATCTGGAGCAGAGCAGGAGGTAGAGGTAACTCTAGGAAGTGTAAAATCTGGCGAGCTAGATATCCAATTCGACGGCGAAAGTTTAGAGGTTGGAACGGCTGTATTTTTAATTGCAGACGAAAGCGAGAAAGTATCTCTAGCCGACGGAACTTATAAAATCGACGAGGGTGGCGAAATCGTTGTAAAAGACGGACTAGTAGAGTCTATGTCTGAGGCTGAGGCTGAGGAGGAAGTAGCTCCAGACGCAGAGGAAGTAGTAGACGCAGAGCTAGAAGAGGAAGTAATCGAGGAAGTAAACGCAGACGAGGAGTCTATGAAAGTAATAAAAGAGATTTTAGACGATATGTTTAAGGCTTACGCTGAGAGTATGGAGATTAAAATGAGCGCTTTAGATGCTAAACTAGAAACTTTAACGTCTGAAAACGTAGAGTTAAAAGAGCAGGTTGTAACACTTTCGGCGCAGCCGTCTGTAGAGCCTGTTAGCTCACAACCAAAGCAAGTAAAATTAACAAAGCAAGGACGTATCCTTGAGGCTATTAAACTAGCAAACCAAAACAAGTAAATTAATTAATTTAAAATAGATAAAGAAATGGCAATTACATCAAATTACGCAGGGCAGGCAGCAGTAGATATTATGTTGCAAGCTATCAAGGAAGAGGATACTCTTAGACTTGGACTAATTAACGTTGTACCAGACGTAGGGTACAAATTAAACTTGAGAAACTTAGACGTTACTCTAGGAGTAGTAGACTACGCTTGTGGTACTACCGCAGCAACTGACGCTGTAGCTTACTCTGAGAAAGTACTAACACTTTCAAAGTTTAAAAATGAATTTACAATCTGTAAAGAGGATTTTCGCCCAACGTGGAGTGGCGAGTCTATGGGTGCGTCGGCTTTCAACGACCAAACGCCTCAAGAGATTGCAGACGCTATCGTAGCAGATACAGCAGGTAAATTAGCTGAATGGTTTGAAAACCAAATCTGGAACGGATCGGGAGCAGCAGGACAAATGAGCGGATTAATCACGCAGTTTGCAGCAGACGGAGACGTTATAAAAGCAAACAACGGGATTACAGCAATCGGAGCGGCTATCTCTACGACTAACGTACTAGCAGCATTCGACGCAGCAACAGGAGCTTTACCTTACGCATTAAGACGTAAAGCGGTAAACTTTATCGTATCTCCAGACGTTGCAGATGCTTACACAAAGTTACTTATCCAAAACGGAGCGGCTAACGGACTAGGAGGCGACGCTAACACAGGATTAGTATACGGACGTTACAACGTGCAAGTTGTAAACGGATTACCAGATAATACAATCGTATTATTTGAGAAGTCTAACATTACAATGGGTACAGGATTAGCCTCAGACGCTACCTCTATAAGAGTGAAAGACCTTGACGAAGTAGATTTGAGCGGAAACGTTTTATACAAGTCTGTATTCGGTGGCGCTGTAGGATATTCTTACGGAGCTGAAATAGTTTGGTTACTTACAACAACAGCCTAAATACTAGGGGGGTGTAAAAACCCCCTTTTTTAAAACATTATATAACAGTTAACTAATTGGTTAACTATCTAAAAATCAACAACTTATGGCGTGTTTATTAACAAGCGGAAGAGCTAAAGTGTGTAAAGACGGTCTCGGCGGTCAGTCTACACTATACCTCTTTGACAGCTTACCAGATGCTTTTACCGTTTCAAACGGAGAGGCTACGGCAATGAATGTACTATTAACTGCGGCGTTTGCTTATCCTTTAGAGGGAGACGGCAATACACTAGAGCAGTCTATGGTAGGAGACAGAAATACTAGCAGCAGAGTAAATACTCAAACGCTTACAACCGTTTTAAAAGCTATGGACGCAGCGACAAATGCTGAGTTTAATCTATTAGCCGCAGGGTATCCGTCGGCTGTAGTAGTGGACAGAAACGGCAACTATATAGCTTTAGGACTTGACGACGGGATCGACTTTACGGTCGTAGCATCGACAGGGGGAGCTAAAACCGACGGAAATATGTACACCTTAACAGGAGTCGCAACAACTAAAGACCTTGCGCCTTTCCTAGATTCGGCTACACAAACCTCGTTTTTAGCGGTAGTATCTTAATTTAGTTTTATTCTCTCAAAGAGCCTTGCATTAATTTGTGAGGCTTTTTTTTGCTTAAATAATAACAAAACAAACTATTTTTTGTTTTAATTATATACAAGTTTGTTTTATGATAGTAAACCCTAGATTAACGACTCACACTATAAAGCTAGTACCTAGATTTTTAACGTCTAATGTATTGACGCTTACAGTTACGGATAGTACTTTAGGAACGTCTACAGATTTAAACCCCAACTATACAACGGGAGGCGATTATAAGCTATCTTTAACGTTTGACTATACGTTTACAAATGAAAGTAGCTATCAGTTAAAATTAACCGACTCAGTAACTAACGAGATAGTTTACAGAGGTCTGGTTTTAGCAACTACTCAAAACTCACAAACCTATAAGCTAACGGATAACCTATACAGATGGTAATAATATTATGAGCGAGATAAAATTAATAACACTCACGAACTACGTTAGACCGCCTTTAATGGAGGACAAGTCTAGGGATTGGGTTATGAACGGCAGATTAAACCAGTACTATAACTATATTATAGACAGGAATAACGGCTCTCCAACAAATGCGAGTATAAACGAATCCTATACTACCTTAATATATGGTAAAGGACTACGTACATCGAGCGGATCGCTAGGCGCTGAGGGTTGGGGTAGACTACAAACGATATTAAGACCTAGAGAACTGCGTAAAATGGTGCGAGACTTTCAAGTTTTCGGCGAGTTTTCTTTTGAGATAATCGAAAGCAAGGGCGGAGAGTTACACTCTTTGACTCACGTACCAAAAGAGATGTTAATTCCTGCGATTGCAAACGAAAAAAACGAAATAGAGAAGTATTGGTTTTCTAGGAATTGGCAGAAATATACCGATATAGATTACACGCCTATCTCATTTCCTGCGTTTGGAGCGCAAAAAGGTAACTCGATGTTTGTAGCTAGACCTTATACCGTAGGTAACGAGTACTTTGGCAGTCCAGACTATAGCTCTGGTTTAGTATATGCTGAAATTGAAGAGGAGCTATCGAATATGTATATCTCGTCTATTAAAAACGGATTAAGCGCAGGCTATATTATCAATATACCAAACGGAACTAATTACACTCCAGAGGAAAAAGAGGAGTTTGAGAGACAGGTTAAAAAGAAATTGACAAGCTCAAGCAACGCGTCGAATTTTATTATCAGTTTTAATGACCAAGAGGTAGCTATAGACGTAACGCCGTTTCCTGTTAATAGTAGCGTACATAAACAATGGAGCGAACTTACAGAGCAAGCTAAAACGCAGTTAATGACTGCACACAGAGTAATATCTCCGTCGTTAGTAGGCTTATCGTCTGCAAGTGGTTTTAGCTCAGTAGCCGACGAGATGGATATGAGCGAGCGCCAAACTATTAAGAGGGTAATAAAGCCAAAACAAGACTTTGTTATCGAGGCTCTAGAGGAGGTGTTAGTACATTACGGGATTAACCTAGATTTATACTTTGCGCCTTTAACAGAGGAGAAAATAGAAGTTAAAGAGGAAACCGCAGAGCTAAGCTCTCACGTATGTATGAGCGACGGAGCGCCTACTGAACTAGCCGACTCTTTAATAGAGTTAGGCGAAACCCTAGACGCCTCAGAGTGGACGATGCTAAGTAGTGCGGACGTAGATTACGATACAGACGGCGATTTGTACGATTTGGTAGAGTTTGCAACGTCTACAGGAACGGCTAGACCTAACTCAAAGAGTGCGCAGGATAGCAAAGAGATAGCTATACGCTACAGATACGTAGGAAACCCAAATCCGCAGAGAGCATTTTGTAAAAAAATGATGCAAGCTAATAAATTATATCGCAAAGAGGATATTTTGCAAATGAATAAGGCAGGAATAAACGACGGCTTTCAAAAAGGTGGTAAAAGCAATCCTAATGGCTATAGTATCTGGTTATATAAAGGCGGAGGTAAAATGTCGGATAACTTTCCGCAGGGAACTTGTCGCCACAAATGGCAAAGAGAGATATACCTAAAGAAAGGTAGTAGCTTAGACGTTAACTCGCCTCTAGCTAAAACTATTAGTACCTCAGAGGCACGCAGAAAGGGATACAAAGTACCTACAAATGAGAATATAGTATCTATTAAACCTCATAACGCATAAGATATGGCACAATTTCTATTTATATCCCCGACAGAGATTAAACAATCTACCGTAGTAGGCGGTAACGTGGACGACGACAAGTTTGTGTTTGTAATTTCAGACGTACAAAACACTACAATACTCCCGTTATTAGGGCAGGAACTTTACGACGTAATACTAGCAGGCGCAGACGCAGGTAATTTAACAGGATTATACCTTGAATTATATACTAAATATGTGCAACCGATAACGAAATATCAAACGGTAGCAAATTTCGTGCTAATTAGTAACTATATGGTGGCAAATGGCGGATCGGTTTCGCATACCTCAGATAACGCTCAGTTAATGACTGCGGAGGAGCTGACTAGATTGTCAAATACTTACGCAGGAATGGCAGATACCTTTATAGATAGGTTTGAGGATTGGATAATATTAAACCATTTAGACGAATACAAGACAACACAGGACGGCGTAGACGCATCGAAACACGTATCTAATAGGAGCGGTTGGTTTTTCGGTAATCCGTCTAATAGAATACAAAATCCGTACCCACAGAGTCCAGACGATATAATCTCTTATTAATATATGGCAAATTGTACTATACAACGCGGATATACTGAATCCTGCAAAGACTTTCAAGGTGGCATAGATAAGCTGTATCTATTCCCTTACGTAAAGTATGGAGTTAGCGATGTTTTGTTTGGTGGTTTCTCTAAGCTCTCAAATCCAAACGCTCAAAATATTACGCAGTTTCCACAAACTACGATATATGAGTATGAGGCTGTAAATATTAGCTACTCGGAAAATGCAAGCGTAACAGGTGGCGGTGTAGAGTGGTCGCAAGACTTGAGCTTTACAATACCTCGTAGTTTTGTAGATTTGAACGTTTACAAGTTAATGAGGCAAGACTATTGCGCTATCATTTTAGACAGAAACGGCAACTATAGGCTAATAGGACTATGGAATGGCGGAGAGGTTACAATAAGCGCAGGAACGGGAGGCGAAAAAAGCGCCATGAATGGCTCTACTATATCGTTAAAATCTAGAGAAGATAATCAAGCATATTTTTTAAATAATTTTGCAACAGATTTCACTATATTTAATAACGATAGTATTAACTTTTTAGAGTTTAATGTAAATACCGACATTATAGCGACGTCAGACTTTTTTAATATCACAACGGGAGGCGGCACTTTCCTATACAATGTAACCTCAGACGAGGGCTATAGCGCAACGGGATTAACGGGAGACCATTTAATCACTTTCCCGACTGGATCGGGCATACACAAAGTAAGTATTTCGGGAGTATTTCCTGCTTTTGATTTTACGGGAAATGCGGATATAGATAAAATAATAGAATTATCTAATTTTGGGATATACGGGCTAGGCTCTACGAGTCAAGAGGACGCTTTTAGCGGTTGCGCAAATTTAACAATTACAGCAACGGACGGAGGTAACTTTCAAAATGTAACTAATTTCGAGCAAGCCTTTGATAGCTGCGAGGCATTTACAAATTTCCCGTTTATAGATACTGGCAAAGGCGAGGATTTCGATAGCACTTGGCAAGACTGCGCAGTATTGACAGAGTTTCCTTTGTTAGATTTTAGCAGCGGTACATCTTTTAACAGCACGTGGAGGAGTTGCGTATTATTAAAGACATTCCCTGCTAACGCTTTTGATAATTGCACAGCAACGGATTTCACAGAGGCTTTTAGAGATACGGCTTTGAATACGCAATCTATAGATAACATACTCGAAAGCCTAGACGTTGCAGGTCAAATAAACGGAACTTTTAATCAATCGGGAGGACAAGCTCCTAGCTCTGTAGGTCTAGCGGCAAAAACAAGTCTAGAGGCTAAAGGGTGGACTATATCAGTAACAACTTAATAAATATATAAAAAATGAAAATTTACGTCGATTCAGTAACAAAAGAGCTAGTTTTAGATAACGGCATCGAATACAGATATCCAGCATATTGCGAAATCCAGAGACAAAAGCAAGGGGATTTTATTATTATTAAAACTACTAATAACGTAGCAGTTTTAGATAAGACTATTTTCTCGGATTTACAAGACGAGGCAGGAACAGCATACGCAAGTTTTGCAGCCTTAAAAACGGCTTTGGATTCTTACTTTGATTCTACGCTATAATGAGTAGGCGCAGAGTTATGATGATGTTATTCGGTAGTGGTATACCGAATTTACTCGCAACTTTACAAGCGAGAGCAACATATTACGAAAACCAAACCTGTACCACAGCAATTTTAGATAAAATAGAAAAAATACAATAATATGAGTAACTTACTAGACCTTGCGAGTATTGTGCTAACTCCGACCGCCTACAATAACGGCGAGGCACTATGTATAAAACCAGACGACGGGAGCGGAGATTTTACATTTTCACGTAATAGCGCCGCCACGCGCGTAAACGCTCAAGGTCTTGTTGAGAACGTACAAATACTATCGAGTAATTTAGTGCAAAACGGCAATTTTTCAGAGGAGGGTGCAGAGGAGGTTTCTAATGGCTCGTTTTCTCAAGAGGGGGTGCAGCTGATTACAAATGGAAATGATACATCTAACATAGTTGGTTTAGCAGATAATCAAAATATAACTATTCAAACATCATTTTTAACAATAGGAAAAACATATAAAATAGATTTTGAAATATATGATTATGTTGAAGGCTCTATATTTTTATTAAGACCAAATGATTTAGGTGTTGGAAGTGCGGTTTCAGCAAATGGAACTTATACTTATACCGTTGTAGCAGATGCAAGTACAAGTTTAATATTTAGAACTGATGGCTTGTCTACCACATTAAAATTAAGGAATATTTCAGTACGTGAGGTCGGTCAAGATTGGATATTTACAAGCGGTGCAACTTTAACTGATATAGGAGCAAAAATAACACATACACCAACGGCTGGCTCTATTGCACAATTATCTGTTTTAACAATAGGTAAGCAATATAAACTCACTTATGAAATTACTGAAAGTATTTCTGGGGGTTTAAAGTTTAATTCTGCTGTAGATGCATCAATGGTTACAACGGTTGGAGTACACACAAAGTACTTTGAGGCAGATGGTACAACTGCGGTAATTGGCAGAACAAGTGCAACCGACAATGACGTAACCATTACAAACATCTCGGCTAAAGAGGTGTTGCAAGATTGGAGTGTTGAAGATTATGGAGCAGTAAGTGCAAGTGCAGTTATTACACCAAATACAGAGGGTGTAAAATTAGAGAAAACAGTTAGTGCAGATTGGAGAAGTAGTTTTTTAGTACAGCCAATTTCCTACACCTCTGGCAGTCAATATAAGGTTACATTTAGATTAAAGAATGGTAACCTACCATCTGGAGGCTCTGTTTATGTAAGGAGAGCATACGATAGTAGTAGTCAAAGTATAGTAAATAATTTAGCTTTAACAAATGATTGGGTTGAATACACTTATTATTTTGTAGCAGATAGTAATTCTGAAGATATATCTTTTGGAGAGGTTAATTGGCAAAACGCTGGGGTAGGTCAATACTTTTACGTAGATGATGTTTCAATTATCGAAATAACAGACGATACTAACCTACCGAGAATAAACTACGAGGGCTTTAGTTATCAAGATGCTTTAGGGAGTGAGGAAATTGTAAATGGAGATTATGAGCAAAGCGGTATTGGAAATGCTTTATCACAATCTGGTGGTATTTTAGTAAATGAAAATAATCAATTAAAAATAACAAGCAACGGAAGTAGTGGTTTTTCAAGAGCGGTTTGGAATACAAATGGTCTTGAAGGGGAGCAGTTTTTAATTAAAGCAGATATAATATCCGTAAGCGGCAACACAAGATTTATTGATATTTCAAATAATCAAGGTCAAAGTTTAACACAAGGAACAACTTTTTCAACAATTATAACACTTGGCTCTGCTATCAAACAAGTTGGTTTTGGAGGTTTATCCGATACGTCATTTGAACTTGTTATAGACAACGTATCTGTAAAAGAATATCTTGGGCAAGAAGTAGTGCCAGATAGTGGCTGCGGAAGTTGGTTGTGGGAACCGCAGACAACCCAGTTAGTACCATATTCAGAGGATTTTAGTCAGTATTCGACTGGAAGCTCTCCAATAGTTACAGGAGGGTTTTTAGCACCAGATGGAACAAATAATGCTTACAAAATAACAAATAGTGGTTCAAGCACGGTGTATCTTACTGGACTAAGTTTATCAAGCACAGCTACAAGAAGTATATATGCAAGGTCAGTTAGTGGGACTGGAACTGCAACGTTAATGTCTTATTTTGGAAATACAAACAACGTATTTACACTAACAGAACAATGGCAAAGGTTTGAAGTTAATGGTACAACCGTAGTAGCTGGAGAAGATAACTTTTACGCAGCAGACTTTAGAGGAAGTGGAACTTTGACCGAGTACCTTGTTTGGGGTGCAAATGCTACAAATGACCAAGACTATGCCACATCGTATATTCCGAGCAATGGAAGTCAAGTTACACGTAACCAAGACGTATGCACAAATGGAGGTAGTTTAGCAAGTATAAATAGCACAGAGGGGGTTTTATATGCAGAGATAGCAGCTTTGGCTAATGATGGAACAGTAAGATTTTTAGGTTTAAATGATGGAAGTAACAACAATAGGGTCGTTATTTTGTATGATAGTAGTGCAAATAGAATAAGAGCAATAGTTTCGAGTGGTGGTACAAAGTACGTTGATGTAAATTATCAATTAACTAATATTTTAGATTTTCATAAGGTAGCAATTAAGTATAAATTAAATGATTTTGCTTTATGGATTGATGGTGTAGAAAGAGCAACAGATACAAGTGGCTCTGCACCTATTGGATTAAATGATTTAGAGTTTGATTTAAACTCGGGTGGTCCGTTCTTCGGCAAAACAAAAGCACTTGCAGTATTTCCATATTTAAGCGATAGCGAATTACAATCTTTAACAACAATATAATGAATATATACAAGACAAATTTTCCAACAGAGCAAGAGGGCAAAGACTACCTTTTAAGTATTGGTGTTTTAGTTGAAACAGATAACGAAATAGTATTCTCTAAAGATACGGCTGCGGTTGTATATATCGGTAAGGTTGTAAAGATACCAGCTACTTATGATGCAGATGGTAATATAATTACTCCAGCGGTTTACTATGATGGTTATGCTATTGATGTAATGAACGCAAAGCCAGATTTAGACTTTGGAGCTTTTATGGTGTACCCAATAGAAGCAGCACATAGCTTTTACGGTTACCCAAGAAACGCAGAAGTACCACCAACAAACGAATAAAAAATGTATAGAATTTTAGCGGATTATATTACTTTGGGAGTTTGGGGAATGAGCATGGCTAACACAATGACAAACTTTGATATAGCGAGCGCCTCAAGCGTTGCGCAGTTAGTTTTATCTATTTTAGGTATTGTATATCTAGGCGTTAAAATTGTAAACGAATCCCTAAACGGGCAAATCAACAGAGAGGGCAAGCGTTTAGAAAACGAGCGAGCTAATCGAGATTTAATAGACGACGAAAATGAGAAACTTTAATTTAAAAGAGTTTGATAGCCCCGATTTAAGCGGATCGGGTTTAAATATGGATAAAGACTTTCTCTCTATGCTAGATAATGCGAGAGACATCGCTAAAACGCCGTTTAAGATAACGTCTGGTTATAGGACTAAAGAGCATAACGCAAAGGTCGGAGGCGTAGAGGGTAGCTCTCACACTAAAGGTCTAGCCTGCGACATAGCTTGTAGTGATTCACGAGCAAGGTTTTTAATAATTAACGCGTTACTAAAGGCAGGATTTACTAGGATAGGTATAGCAAACAATTTTATACACGTAGACTCGGATTGTGAGAAGTCTCAAAATGTAATCTGGACTTATTAATGGAAACAGGAAAGTACAAAGATAAAAACGGAACGACTAGAGTAGGCGATGCTTTGAGGTTTTTAGCCAAACAAGGCAAGGCTTTTGCTCCAGAACTGCTAGAGCTTGCCTCAAATGTTACAGGCGTTAAGGCTTTGGATAAGCTAGGCGATGCTATAAAGGGCGACAAAGCGCTAACTCCACAGGATAAGGACTTGCTACTAGCAGAATTAAACAAAGATATAGCAATAGAGCAAGAGATAACTAAGAGGTGGGAGGCAGACGCAAATAGCGATAGTTTCGCAAGTAAGAATATACGCCCTTTTACGCTCGCTTTCTTGCTTTTCTGTATGTTTATATTCATTATGCTAGATAGTGCGTTAGACGGCTTTAAAATAGCTCCAGAGTGGATAGGATTACTCAAGGGTTTGCTTATGACTGCGGTCGGTGGTTATTTTGTAATACGAGGAGCGGAGAAAATCACAAAGAATATAAAAAAGTAAACCCCTGCATTTCTGCAAGGGTGTATCCTATTTGTGCCTTTGGTCGTACTTCCAATTTTCAAGCGCTTTTTTAGCATCTCGATAGGCTTTGTTTAAAGCCTTAAAGCTAGGATCGTCTTTATATAGCTCGTAGTCGTTATAATAAACTACTGAGCGCTCTCTAAGAGCTTGAGGTAGGTAGAAGTACTCTGCCTCTTTAACTCTTAAAAAATATTCTTTACTGCCTTGCATTATTTCGCTAGGGTTTTAACTTGCTCAGAGGTCAATGCGTAGGCGTTTAAAGACTCCTTAGTGATTTTGCCGTCTTTTAGGGCAGATAACGCCTTTGTAAAACGTTCGTCGCTTAGAGGCTGTTTAATTGGCTTAGGCGCAAACTCTTTTGTAATCTCTGCAAGGTATCTCACATCGTCAAACTTGCCCATAAAAATATCCGCGTTAAACCCTAGTTTAGATATAGCCTTTGTAAGTGTATCCGTCTCTATTTTCTTAGCAAAGTTGTCGTCTAGCATAGTCTTAGCGTTATTAATGTACAACTTGCAGGAGTTTATAATTTCAAACTCTCCCTCTGGAAAGAAAAAAGTACCTTTAAAAACTACCATATCATATTTAACAAGCGAGTAATCTAGCTCTATATTTTTAAATCCCCAAGTTTGCCCGTATACTCCAAACTGCTCCGTTACCATCATTATTTGATATTGTGGCGCTATTGCAGTTATAGACATTCCGCCTATTTTAGCTTTTTTAGTATACTTAGGATTTGTTTTTTCTACGCTATTCCATAGCTTTAAATTGTTTTTATTCATTGTTTTTGTTTTGCGTGCTTTTGCACAGGTTATTAATTTGTATTTTTTTTAGTCTCCTTAAAACTTTAATTTGCCAATAAGCATCTAAAAGCCTATCGCTCTCCGTTCCAAAGGTACGATAATTAGGGTTATCTTTTGCCATTATAAAATCATATCTAGCCTGCACCTGTTTAATGCGAAACCTCGTAGCCTTGTCTCTGCTATTCATAAAAGTTAGCTATTACGTTTGTAATCATTTCGTTCTCCTCGTCTGTTATATCTATATCGTCAAATTCTTGGTCGAATACCGCTAGTATCTCAATATCAAAATGAGCATCGCCTACCGTTACGTCTTGCGTTTCAAAGTGAGTGCCATGTGAAATCGATATATCTCGGCTTGCGTAGATACTAAACTCTATACCATAATCGCCAAGTTGCGCCTCTACAAAATCCTGTTGCAATACCTCGTTATCGTGGTCGTTTTCCCATTCTATAAAAGGAGCGGTAAAATCCTGCATACTATTTTTTAATGTTTTCATTACTTATTTAATTTTAATTTTAATATTCTTTTTTTGATTGCCTTGCGTTTCTCACATTTTGGCAATCTGTCTGCTAGTTGCTGTAGTTTTTGGATAATCTGTTTTTTTGTCCTCATAGTTTTTTAGTTTTGTTTTACAATATTACAACTTTTTTTTGATTAAAAAAATATGTTAATAAAAAAAATAAATTATTAGTAACAAAATTTATATATTATACTACTAACAGATTAAAATAATAATGTTAGAAAAATTAGCAAAAAGAAATGACGACTGGAGAAATCTAGCCTACAGGATATGCGGAGATTACGACCTAGCTCAAGACTTGGTACAACAAATGTACTTAAAATTAAAAGATTACGAGGTAGTTAACGAGGCTATGGTAGCTATTACCATAAAAAATATGTGGACTAATATACTAAAAAAGAAAAATCGAGAGGTTAGTATAGAGGGGTTTTATTCTATTTCAGATAATAGAGAAGTATTTGAGCCAGACGACGATCAAAAAATATACCTAGACAGATTTAAAAACCTGCCAATGGTACAACAGGAATTAATACAAGAAAGTTTCCATAAAAGCGTTAGAAAAATCGGTAAAGATTTTAATATTAATTATGGATATGTACATAAAAAAATACACGAGGGGTTAAAAAAAATTTTAAAAGAGGATTACAAAGACTATAAAAATAGTAATCTGAAATACTTAAAAAAGCGTAAGAATGAAAGTAACTAAAAAAGACCTAAAGAATTTTAAGGGAGATAAAAGGAGCAAAGAATACAGAGATTTGAAACTTGCCTACGATAAGACTATAAAAACTAAAAACGTCGACGACGTAGGTATAGGTACAACCCTAGAGAAAGTATTTAAAGCTACGGGTATATCTAAGCTAGTAGAGACATTCACTCCAGAGGGCGAAGATTGTGGCTGTAAAGAGCGCAAAAGACTCTTAAACAACTCGCCAACGTTTAACGCATCGCAAAGACCTAAGCGCTGCATGACAAAAGAAATGTTTGAGGCTTACGATAAGTTTGTGAAATCTAGAGAGATCGACAAATGGAACGCCGAAGAGTCAAAACTTGTATTTAATACTTACGAGTGGGTGTTTGCCTTGAGATACGATACAAAACGTATGTGCGCAAACTGTAACGGAACGGCTAACATATTAAAAATGATTACCGCGAGTTTGGATAAAGTTTACGAGACATATTAACAATTTAAAATGTTAGTTTCAAAAAGCCTGTAATTTGATTTATAGGCTTTTTTTGTGTTTTGAGGCGACAAACACGACATAATTTTTTTGCGTGTCGTGTGCCTTAGCCTAGTGATAGCAAAGGATTACACAGAAAGACGACATTTGGCGTGTCGTGTTTAGTATTTTGTAACTGAAAAAATAAAGGCTTACAATTTTTAAAAAAGACGACACGACACTTTTTTGTCGTGTTTTGGCAACAAAGTCAATGCCACACTGGGCGCAGGACACGACATCGCGTTTTTATTTTGTCGTGTTTGTCGTGTTTTGTCGTGTTTGCATTGTTAATAAAAAAATGAGTTAATATAAAACAAAGAGTTTATATTTGTAAAGGATAAGTCACTAAATTTATCTTTATAGCGAATCGTAGGAGGTTAGCTAACACATTATAAAACTCTTATTTTTAAAGCTCCTCCTACATTGGCTTTTTAAATAGGAGTTTTTTTATAACAGCAAATGATAAAACTAGATATACAAAAATGTAATAATATAATCGATAGGGGTTTTTCTCTTATTACTGCAACCGCCGACAAAGTACCCGTCGGAAGTTGGAAACTAGCACAGCAAAAAGCTACAGATATAGAGAGTTTTAGAGTAAACTATTTAAACCCTAAAGCTAAAGCCGTCGGTATTGTTACAGGATACAACGATTTGGAATGCCTAGACGTAGATTTAAAAGTATTCTCTACAGCAAAAGAAAAATCCGAGTGGTGGGCAGAGTATATTAGCTTTTTAGAGGATAACATTTTTAATTTTAAAGATAAGTTTGTAATAGCTAAAACTATAAATGACGGCTTTCACATACTTTATAAGTCTAAAAGAGTAGAGGGTAATCTAAAGGTAGCTAAACTTAAAGGTCATAAACAGCAAATACTAGAGACTAGAGGCAACGGCGGTTATATCGTAGCTTATTCCGATATATTAAACGGCAAAGAGTATACAGACATCGACTATATTAGCGAGGAGGATCGCGAGGTATTATTTTCTATATCTAAAACATACGACCACAAAGAGGAGGCTATAGAAGTAATCGAGAAACCTAAAAAAGATAAGCCAATATCTACAGGTTTGAGCGCGTGGGAGGATTACAACAATAAAACAAGCATACTCGATTTAATAGGCGCAGACTTTGACGTAGTAAGAAACCTAAAAGACAAATATATAATAAGACGCAAAGGCGCAGATTCCGCACATAGTGGATATATCTATAAGGATAACGGATTGATGTATCTCTTTACCTCTGGAACGTCTTTTGAGGCAGAGAAAGGATATAACCCGTTTATGGTTTACGCTCATTATATCCACAACGACGACGGGAGCGCTGCGGCTGTAGATTTATACAAGCAAGGATTTGGAGAACGTAAAGAAATAGATTCGCCTTTAGACGTTACCCTAGAAGATAAAGAGGTTTGCGTAAATACAGAATTTCCATTGGAGATATTTCCTTTAGAATTACAGCATTATATACTAGAGAGACATAGAACGCTCAAGCAATCTATTGACTATATGGGTTGTAGCTTGTTATTTTTAACCTCTATAATAGTAGGTAACTCACAACAGATAAAAATAAAAAACGGGTGGAACGAAACCCCTAGTATTTGGCTTTCTCTAGTAGGAAAGGCAGGGGTAGGAAAGACGCCGTCAATTAAAGGTATTACATTCCCTTTAGATAAAGCAAATAGCACA
>Ga0209193_1000544_pt1 | contig 24275 bp, 30 predicted proteins | sample COGITO_mtgs_1003_FD_185515 | JGI IMG/M metagenome (GOLD analysis project Ga0209193, IMG submission 185515) | Pelagic marine microbial communities from North Sea - COGITO_mtgs_100330 (SPAdes) (version 2) | ecosystem: Environmental > Aquatic > Marine > Epipelagic ...
GTGATAACTTATCTAAAGTAGCGTATGTTTCTTTTGTTAGAGAAACATTTTTATACTTTGTCATATCAGTCATGCGTGTTCCTTTCATATTTAATAACCCATATATAGGTGATTTTATAGGATTGTCAATGAAAATATTATTAACTTTATTAATTTGTTCACAAGTAGCAGGAACTTGTATGGAACCGTACGAATGGCCAACAAGATTTAATACACAATACGATTGCCTTATGTTTGGATATGAAGAATCTTTGAAAAAAATGAAAGAAATAGGTAGAACTGATGTTAATCAATACAACATGTTTGTTAAATTTTACTGCACACCAGAAAAACCTAGCATTTGACAATGTGTTCAAATTGTGTTAATGGCAAGTTCTTCTCACCATTACCTACCCTTATTTTTTCCCTCTTTAGGGTAGGTGTATTATCTACACATACAGCCAATAAATTTACTGCCATCTTTCATAATGTGCAAGTTTAATTTATCAACATAACCAGATAGTTTTAATCTTAATATGTCACAAAGATCAAAACAATCTATTTTTGATACGAGTGATATGTCCTCAAGTATTTTACTTGTGACTGGTATCAGTTGATACAGGCCGTCGTTTAATATTATTAGATCCATCGTGTACTTTCGTTCCATGATTCAAAATGTTTTTTAATCCAGGTGCTTTTATATTTATATCAACACCATACGATCGCCATGCTTGTTTCATTAAGTTTAACTCTAATAACAGACTAGACCATTGGCCCGGTGCTGCACCATCTACTTTTATTGTTATTATTTTTTCTTTCATTTTATCCAGCAGTTTGATGTCTAAAATTAAAACTTAATCCATACCTAGCTTTTTTAGATTTATTTCTTTCGTTTTTATGATTTAAGAAACCAGAAAATAAAGCAAAACTTCCAGGTTTACATTCTAACTTTTCATTTATATCTGGAAAATATAATTCTTGTGCATGTTCATTTAACATAATTGCTCCAGAAATAATGTTAGCAGCGTGATTATGTAGTTTTGTATAATTTCCAAAACCAGATTTAAAACCCCACGCTTCCGATAACATATAATTAGATCCGAATGATAATTTTTCTTTATCTATCATATCATTTAATAAAAAAATTATTTCATAAAATATTTTATCATTTATAAAATACATCCAATCTGTCATCGGACTAATTAAATTAGTTTTATAATTTAAATTATTGTTTTCGTTTATTCCTTGTTCAATTTTTTTGATGAAGTATTTTGCATTTATTTGCAACTCACCTTTTACAAAAATATAGTTTCTTTCTATTTTAGATTTTATTAATTTATTAACTTTCATACCTATAATGTAGGATTTTTTAGGATATTGTCAACCTTTAGTTCGTCTTTTTTGTTGTCTTTTTTCGTGTTTATTTCTTGACTTTTTATGACGTCCAGGACGTTTTTTAGGTTTATTACGAGGAGCTGTTGATACACCAAATTTAGATTTTTTAGACATCTTTCCATTCTTTTACAAAAGGTGTTGCGCCATCTTTACGTGAAACCATCACAGGTAAATAACTTATCTTACCATTAATGTGTTGTTGTAAATCAGATCCACAATTCATACATCTGTATAATTCATTTGTAAGACCCACTAACATTGTAAATTCATCACAAGTAGGACACTTGCCATTAACTATTTCTGCTGATATTTTCATTACTCTATTATTAACTTTTTTATCGACAAAGATCCATCAATATTTTGTTCTAATTCTGCAGAACCCTTCCAGCATTTATACATAACATTTTCTGAATATTGTCTTTCTGCCTGACGCTTGCCGCGTAAACATTGTGCCATACCATCGACCTGATAACGCGCTTCTTTGATCTCTGCGTTTACAAACATAAGTAGGGCTACCACAGACTCTATCATTGGCCGTTTCCATTCTTGTAATGCATATCTCTTGATGCATCTTTTAATTTTTCTATATCATTTAAAACTTTGTCCATTTGTTTTGTTAAAAATTCTATATTAACTTTGTTTAGTGCCATAGATTCTATGTGTGCATTTAATTTATCTGTGGTTTTATATAAATCTTCAATCATCATGAACTGCTCAGAATCAGCGGGAAGTGAGCCAAGTTGGCCCCGTGGCCATTTTATTCTAAACTCTGTATTTTCATTTAAATCTTTTTCCATTATTTGTAGTCGTGTGTCTGCAACATTAAGACGTTCAATCATTTGAAAGTAACCCATAGTGCCAAGTGCTACGATGATTATCAAAGACGCTACGGTCTTCATTGGCATTTGTACAGCTGCTTCTTCTGATATTTTTAATGGTTTACTCATTTACTTTTGGTTTAGGTAAAGGTAGTATCACATTTTCGTCTTCAGTTAAATACTTAGGTATAATAAGCTTCTTTTTACTGGATTTTATGAATTTATCTCCCATTAAATTGACCTCTGGGTTCTCTTTTTTATACTCATCTTTCATCTCATCCCAAAAACTCTGTGAGTCAGCTGGTCTAGTATTATCTCGTGCAGGAGTTACACCTCTACATTTAGATACCAATAAATCAAAATTAGAATTGTTTGCAAGACTTGGATTACTATTAACCCTACCACACATCTTCATTAACTCTAATTGTTGTTTGATTGCTACATTTTCTTTTGCTGTTTTACAGTCTGTGCCTAAATATTTTCTATAAGTAAAACTTAAATATTGTTGTTCATTCGTGCTACTGTCAGAATAATTATAATCAGTTTCTCTTTTATCAGTTCGTACTTCAAACTCTCCACATCTTACACCATAGTCGTTAAGATATTCGTTTTTAGGATACGCAGGTTCTACAAACAATGCTAAAATTGTAAGAGCTAGAATAATTAATCCTGTAAAATAATAATTCATCCTGAGAACCTCCATACATTACCTGTTTAAATCCTTAATATCATAGTCATGTTCTCTGACTTGATCTGCTAATTGTCTGTATAAATTTTCTGCCATCTGCCAAGTAGATTCTGCAGAAGTTAGTCTTGTGTTTTGATCTACAATTTTGTCTTCAGCAACTTTTAAATCTCGTTTAAGATCTACGATTTCTTGCTGGTTAGTGTTGATAGTATCTGTAAGATTAACAATGTAACGAACGCCAGTAAATGTACCGACTAGCACTGAAGCTACTACAGGTACTAATACAAAATTCTTTTTTAATAAATCTGCTAGGTTCATTTATTATCCTCATTTTTTTTCCTCAATCTCATAAAAGAAATTGTCGGTGTCTTCAGTTTTCCATTTACCTGAGTCTTCTACATTCCATTCATTAGTTTGTACTTTCCAGTCAGGAGTATCATCTCTAACTGTAAATGAAGGTATGTCCCAGATTAATCTATTGTTTGGCTGAGCCGCATAATTGCCGTCATCTAACGCCAATATATGAGCGCACTTATGTTCGTGCGGTACTTCCGAATGATCGGTGTCTACTATATTACTCTCTGGATGTGCAAAGTCAACGGTAAATAAATAACTGCCGTGATGCCATTTTTTATCTTTACCTATATATTTTCCGTGTTGTCCACCTAAAATATCATAAGTAGTAACAGCAGGATAATAACTAAAAGAATTCCAAAGCTCCAGTTCATCAAGTCTCTTGGGTGGAACAGACTTGGGGTCATGACCACGTTGAATAAAAGCCGTAATTGGGAGACGATAAAAGATTGCACCATTTTCCATAATAGCGTGCCATAAGATAGCGCGACCTGTAATACAGCTAATACCAAAGATAATACAGTCTTCAACTTCTCCGTGATGTTTTTTAAGATCATATAAATACTCCCTTTTTATTTGTGCGTATTGTACAGGAATATTTGCATTTAAGTAAGCCATAATTTTTCAACATTATACACTATGCAAAAATGAAATCAAAATTAATCTCTCTTTATGACACACTTCTGCAGCGTGAAAATGTTTAGAATCAAAACAAACTAATCTATTAAATTTACCCTCAAAATGCATTGTTTTATCAAAATAATTATTATGTTTTAATTTATTTTGAGAAATTACTTTTTTCTGCTTTTCAGTATATTTTTGTTTTTCACCAAAATATTTGTGTTTTTCTAGTTCTCCTATGTTCCAATCAGGAGTTAAAAATTCATTTTTTAAATTAAAAATAGACGTGCCTGAAGTATTATCTATTGTTAAATAAATTATGGCAGTTATTAGTGATTCGTCATAGTGAACCCAGCCATCGTTTTCATCAGGATTACTTTTTTGAAAATAAGTTTCAGCTGAAAATTTTGAAGTTTTTCTTGGATTAAAAATACTAATTATCTTTTTGTTTATGTAATCATGTAAATCTTTGTTTATTGTGTGTAATTCATCCGTTCTTGATCCAGAAATATAACGTGTTTGTTTAAAATCTAAAGTATTTGCATAATTAATTATTTTATTTGGATTATCAAAAAAATTATCTTTACATAAACTTGGAAGAAAATCATATGGTCGCTCTGCTGGTTCGTATGCCATTATTTTATTGTACCCCAATTTGGTCCAGATTCATAATCTACTTTGTTTTTAACTTCAAGAATAATAGTTTTTTCCATTGTCTCTTGAATTAATTTTGCTTCGTGGTCCGTGATTGAAAAACAAAGTTCATCGTGTATCTGTATATGAGGCACTATACCTTTTTCATATAAATCTACCATGGCCTTTTTTGTCATATCTGCAGCGGACCCTTGTATCAATCTATTTAAAGCTTTGTAAGTGAAAGCTGGAGTATAATGTTTTTCAAAATGTTCTAACTTTTCATCTACCAATTCTTTGTACTTTTCCATTTGTTCTAATTTATAAGCATCTATAGCTTGTTTTTTTGTATACAAAGGTACTTCATCAAATCTATTTATTTTAGAGTTCCATTTCTTATCAGTAGTTTCCCACTTATTAAATCTACAGAACCTATCTCCTAAAGTAAATAATAGTTTCTCCTCTGATGCAAAGTTTGACAAAGCATAAGATAATTGTTTAACAAAAGGCACCTTACCATGATAGGTTTGAAATAGTTTGTTTGCTTCTAAAGAATCTAGGTTTAATTCTTTTTGTAATTTAAGTTTACCCATGCCATAGAATAGACCTAGGTTAATTGTTTTAGCTTGTGTTCTTGATATATTTGCCATGTCCGCAACAATTTGATGGAAGTCAGCATCTTCTTTATCAAACTCTTCTTGTAGTCCGCTAGTACCAGGTAGACCTAATTTAATTGCGTAGTGCACTACGATACGTGGTTCTTGTTGCGAGTAGTCAAAACTACCCCACTTATAACCTTCGTCTGGTATAAATAATTCTCTCATCTTTTTACCAATATAACCTTTAGATGGAATTTGTTGCAGGTTTGGATTACTCATAGAGAATCTACCAGTTACAGTCCCACCACCATCTCCTCTTATTTGGTTAATATCAGCATGTATTCTACCATTATGAACAAAACCTAATAGACCATCTACAAATGTGCTTTTAGCTTTATCACATTCTCTGGCTTTAGCCACCATTCTTAAAAATCTATTTTCATGCGTACGTAGATAATCTTTAGGTAGTTGTGGTAGTTTTGATTTAGGAGTTGTTTTGTAGTTTTTAATTTCTTGATGCTCTAATAAATTTTTTATAGATGCAGCAGCCCATATTTGTATATCTAATCCTGTTCTTTTCTTAATGATATTAATTAAGTTGTCTTTTCTTTTTTCTAACTTTTTACCAAACAACTTAGCTTTTGGGATATCTATTTTAACTCCTTTAAATTTCATGTCAACAAGACAAGGAAATAATTTTGTTTCTAATTCAAATATATTTCTACAAGTTTTTTCTTCTATTGTTCCATCATCGTTAGTTTTAGTATATAATACTTCATCCAATTTTTTATTAAATAGTTTCCAGAGACGTAATGTTAAGTTTACATCTTGTTTTGCATATTCTTTTACAACCGAAGCAGGAAGCTTGTGCATGTTAGTCATTGGATCTTTAACTGTACCACCAGACCACTCTAATGTTTTTTCTTGTAAATCATATTTGTATTTTTCATCTTTTAAATAATCTTTTGACAAAGCATCTAATGAATATTTAAATCTATTCTCATCAATGACAGAAGCTGCAATCATTGTGTCTACAATTCTTCCTTTCATTATTTTACCAGTTACAGCTCTTATCCAACATACATCATACATTGCATTGTGAAAAACTTTCGTAATCTTTTCATTCTGAAAAATCTTTTCGTTTAAAGATTCCCAGATTTTTAATTTTTTATCTAAGGATAGATCTGTGTCCGCATGACTTATTGGAAAGTATGTAGTTTCTTTGTCAGTTGCAACTGCAACACCACAAATAAAACCATCACCTCTTATCGCACCTAATCCTTTTGATTTTAAATTAGGATCATATGTTTCTATATCTATCGCTACAGTATCTATACCTTGCAAATCTAGATCTTCTGGTGTCTTACACATTATAATCTCTTTCCAATATCATTTCTAAATAGTGTATTGCTTTCTTAATGTCTTCTTCTTTCCCTTTAGCAGAGTGTCTGCATATGTACTTTATAGCATTACCTTCTGCAAAAAGCAATTTGTTTTCATTTATAAACTCTGCGGGCTGAATCTTCATAGAGCGATAGTGTTTCCCGCCTACCTGCTCTTCTAATGAATTGTATGTTGTTCCTTTAAATATATCTTTGTGTGTCATTGTCTTACTCCTAATGTGTATTCTTTTTGTGATGCGATTGTCCAACAATCTATTCTCCCTCTACTGTATGCTACATACTTTAAACGAAGCTGTGTAAAATAATCTTCTCTTCTTGTTGCAGTCAAATCAACAACAACGTTGTCAAACGTCATACCTTTTACTTTGTGTATGTTTCCGTACTGAACTCTACTTACTTCTTCAACATTAACGCCATCTCTAATTAACTGTCTTATAAATCTAACTTGTTCTTCATTGACTCTACTTTTTACTCGAGTGTCTAAAAAGTCAGTAAATTCAAGGCTTTTTTCATATAAAAAACCTTTATCGATCATCTCTTGAATTGTATATTCTTTGTTAATCCAATCTTTAAAAGTTTCTTTTCCTTTACCTTTTACAATAGTTTGCATCCCCATATATTCCCAAAAATATTTTATTTGTTGCAAAGGCATAGCTTTACCTTTTACAAATGCAGGCCAATTTTTATGACAATCAAATTGTTTTTTAGACACAAACGCTGAATTACCTACCGCACAAAAATTAATTCCATTTCTTAATAGAAAAGCTCTGGCCGATTTACGTGAAGAATTATATCTGAACGTAAATAAAAAACTTTCTTTTGTATTTTTTATCTTGTCTAATAGAATTCTCATATGTGAACAATCTGATATGTAATTAGCTAAATCATAATGATGACCAATTATATTTTCTGCAGGTTTCCAAATTCTATTGTACTCATATTTTTGCCATATAGGAGCTATAATTTTTTTACATAATTCATTTATTGTTTTACCACATCTAAGTCCATCTTCTAATTGTTCTGCATCTTTAGATATTGTATGGAAATAATCTGCATCAGCTCCGGCCCACTCAAATATAGTTTGATCAGGATCCCCTACCATAATAAATTCTTTTGCATTAGTTGCAATTTTTTCTAAAGCTTTTCTTTGCGGCACGTTACTGTCTTGTGCTTCATCAACTATTAAAACATCTATGTCAGGTACTTTAACATTTGGATTATTAAATTCTTGTATCATATCTTCGAAAGCTCTTACCTGTTCATTCTTTTTATATTCTGTAGCCCATTCAATCATTTGATTTATCATTCTTAAATTTTTGTAAGTTTTTAAATTACCGTTCTGTTTTAAAATAAGATAATATTGTTGTGTGGTAAGACCTCTACCAATTGCACCTTTAACAAATTTATAAAAGTCATGGTCTTCTGAAACATCTTCTTTTACATCATGGTATCTAAACTCTTTATGCATCCTGCATAAGTTTGCATGATCTTCATCTTTAAATAAAGATTTTTTAATTAGTTTACTCTGACAATACTTATGAATAGTACAAATTCTATTTTCAAAAAAATTCTCTTCTAATTTCATATTTTTAATTTCAGGAAGATCTTCTACAGCTTCTCTAATTTCATCAGCAGCTACATTGGTGTGTGATAATAAAATCATTTTTTCTGGTGAATAAGTTTTTAACAGTTCTTTGTATTTACTTTTTAAGTATACATGTGTTTTACCTGTTCCTGGAGGACCAACTATAAATTTAAGATTGTTCATGTACTATTTGTTTTACCTCCGTAACTTCTTCAAACTCTCCTTCATGAATTAAATTAGTTTCATCCATATTGTAGTTTTCTATTTTATACGTAGAACAAGAATGTTCTTTGTACTTACCCCTATACTTCTTTGCTTTTAAAACGTTCCTGCATTTTAAAACTAAGTCTACTCTAGCCATATTGACTCTTTTCTTCTGCAGATAGTCATCAAACTTATCTAACTTAAATTCTAAACTTTCATTTTTAATATTATAAAAAGGCATACCAAATAAATGTAATTCTTTTTTATCTGTGAATGCTTTGTGTTCTGCAATAAAACTATCAAACCAACCAATAAATCTTAAATCTTCACTAGATTCTGGATCGTAGTCTTGTGACTTTCTTCTAGTTTCAAATTTAGCTATCATCATTTTTTCAAAATCCATCTCTTTCATGTATGGTAAAAAGACAGCAGCCTGTCTCATTACTTCATTGTAAAATATTTTTTTATTCATTAACTGTGGTCCTTCTACAGTTATATCTTTTTCAATTTTTTTACCTTCTTCTGTCGTATATATTTTTACAAAATATCTATCACTTCCATATTCAGTTATTTCACCAATGTGTTCTTGTATTTCTTCTGTATTATTTTCAATACCTATCCAACTAAATATTTTAATTATATCTTTTTGATCTACATTTAAAACTTCTGCTAATTTAGGAATCCCATATTGTTTTTCTGCTTTTTTACCTGTAGTTCCTTTTTGATTACGTTTGTCCGCTTCAGTATCATTTGCTTCAATAGCAATATTATAAACGAAACTATCTATTTCTTCTGTTGTCCAATCTGTATTTTTAATTAAAGTTCCTGCTATAGCTGTACAATAAATATCTCTAGATCCAGCAGAAGGATATATAATTGTAAGTGCAGTTGACAAGGCAATTTTACCTACATCAACTCTTATGTTTCCATTGTATTCGTGAATGTTAGTATAATTTGCCCATTCAACTACCTCTCCATTGTCATCGTATGGAGACTCTGGAACTATTGTATATCTTTCTTTACCACTTCTTAATTCACAAAGAGTTGCACCATGTGGAAACTTCTCAAAGTTTTTTTCAAAGCTTTTTGGTAATATGTATTGTGTAAATTTACAGGAACCTGTCCAAAGGTAATGACTGTTTGGATTATTTCTTCTACCATAAACTGCTCCGCAGTCTTTTAAATAATGTGTTATAAATCTTCTGACAACAAAGTTGTCTATATCTAAATCAATGTGTTGATCTAATCTTAATGCTATCTGTGCTTTTGAGTGATTGTTTTTCCATTCTTCTTTCGTTAAAGTAAAATCTTCTTTCTTCCAACTGACCCTGGCTTTCTTTTGGTCAGTAGGTATTATTACATGACCAAGATTAAGCCAATCCTCATAATTAACAGGTTTATTATTTATCTTATCGTTCATAAATTTAAAAGCGGGCGTCTCCACTCTCGCTTTAACGCCCACTACCTAGGATTCTATAAATTCAAAGATTTTTTTGTTTGTTCTTGAACTTCAGGTTTAGCTTGTATCTCACCTTTACCTACAGAATCTGCAAAAGATTTAGCCATGTCATAGATAGCTTTATCAGTGACAGGTCCTACTTTTGTTACATCCCAACCAAACCATGTTCCTTTGTCGTTAGACATTTGAACAGTAGATAGTTGATAAATGTGGCTGTAAGTTGGCGGAGTAAACAAACCATTTTTACCCTGCATTTTTATACCCAACATCATTGAGTTCCATTTTCTACTAACTTTTAATTGAGTAGACTTCATAGAAATCAAAGCTGTTTCTGGGTTATCACCAACGATTAATACAAAGTGACTAGCTGTATTATCAAGATAGTTTCCATTTGGTAATCTATCTTTATAGTCTTTACCTCTAGTTGTTTGACTTACAATGTCACTATCTGCATCGTGAATTGCAACAGGTGCACCTGTACTGGTACCTCTGTCTTGCCATTCAATGTACTGTCGTTTGTAATGACATGGTACAACTTGTATAGTGTCATACAATGCATTAGTTACGGTATTTATTATTTTACCTGGCTCTGCACCCTCGACGTACTTACCATCTCTTTTGTTTACCTCTGGAGATAGTTGACCCAAAATTTTTAAGAATGGTAACGCAAGATCTTCTTGCGATATATTCTGGGCTCCTTGTTGTGCATCTGCTTCCATATCAAATGTAGCTAATGCACCATTCTTTTTTTCTGTTACTTGGTTCATGTTTATTTGTTCCTTTTTATTGTTGTCTTATTCTCCGAGAAAACCCCGAAGATTTCCGTTGGCATTTCTTTTCCTGCCTCAATACGCTCACGGACTAACGCTTTCAGAGTCATGGATTCAACCTTCATCTTTTGTGTTGGTTGAAATCCTTGACCCTTTGCAAGTTCGGCATAATCAGCCGCCTTGTTATCTTCGAAAGACCCAAAGGATACGGATATCTCATTTTTGATTATATCCCCTAGTCCATTTTCACGAAGCCAGTTAAACGCCGCTTCTTTATTTGCTTCTGTTATAGTAGCACGATACGACGTTGAAACTTTAAGATGTGATCCATCTTGAAGTTTTAATTCTGCTAAACCCATCTCGAACATCATGGTTGGTATAACCTCCCCTGATATACGTTGGTATTCTTTTTTTAAATCTTTGATGTTGTTTTCACTTGTCTCTATTCTTTTGTGCAAGTTTTCTAACATCTCTACTTGATCTGCAAGAGACTGAATATTTTCAGTTTTACTCATTGCATCTTGTTGGTCTTTTTCAAAATCAATTGTCATCTATTTCTCCTTTCTCGTATAAATTAATGTCAATCGGGTAATATTTTCTTTCTTGTTTATCCCACTTTAATAAATTGTATTTGCCGTTTGTAATATCAGATACAATTGAGCATGCAACACCTATAATTGCAGGATCGCCTGTAAGTAATAAATAATCTCCTTCCTTAAAATCTTTTAAACCTTTTCTTAATTTAAAAATTAAAGGACCTGGAGAGAAAATCATTTGAGAAAACTCTGGCAATAAAAATTTAAATTTACCATAACTAGATGCACCTATAATATTTATTTTAGGATTACCTGCTTGTGTACCTGCTATTTCTTGTATAACATACACAGTTGGTTTACTTCCAATAACATTTTTTTCATTTATTACTTTCATGCTTGACAATATAACTATGTAATACTATATGTCAAGTTAGAAAGTTATGAATTATAAATTTAAAACAAAACCATACGCGCATCAATTAACTGCGTTAGAAAAATCCTGGAATAAGGAAACCTATGCATATTTTATGGAAATGGGTACAGGTAAAACAAAAGTATTAATTGATAACATGGCAATGTTATATGATAAAGGTAAAATTGATGGTGCATTAATTGTTGCTCCTAAAGGTGTAATTAAAACTTGGTATGAACAAGAACTACCTACACATTTACCAACACACATTGAAAATGTGTCAGTATTGTGGCAACCGAATATAACAAAAACACAACAAGAAAAACTAGAATCATTGTTTGAAATAGAAACATCTTTACACATTTTGGTTATGAATGTTGAAGCATTTAGTACAGAAAAAGGTATTAAATTTGCTTCAAAATTTTTAAACTCACATAAAGTATTGATGGCTATTGATGAGTCTACAACAATTAAAACACCTACAGCTAAGAGAACTAAAAATATTATTGGTCTTGGTAAGTCTGCAAAATACAGACGTATTATGACTGGATCTCCGATTACAAAAAATCCTTTAGATTTATATACTCAGTGCGAGTTCCTTGATCCGTATTTATTAAATCATGCTTCATACTATTCTTTTCGTAATAGATATGCAGAGATGAAAACTATGCACGTACGTGGTCGATCAATACAAGTTGTGCACGCGTTTCAAAATCTTGCAGAACTATCAGACAAAGTAAAAGGTTTTTCTTACAGAGTATTAAAAGAAGACTGTTTAGATTTACCACCAAAAATTTTTACTAAACGTTATGTCACATTAACACCAGATCAAAAAAAGATTTATCAACAAATGAAAAAAGAAGCTATGGCTATATTAAATGGTAAAGTAACTTCTACTATAACTGTATTGACTCAATTAATGCGACTACATCAAATAACTTGTGGTCATTTTACTGCTGATGATGGGTCCACGCAGTCTGTTGAAAGTAATAGATTAAATGAATTAATGTCTGTTCTTGAAGAAACAGAAGGCAAAGCTATTATTTGGGCTAACTATCAATTAAGTGTAGGTGAGATTATACAAAGAATAATTAAAGAATATGGTGAAGATTCTTATGTTCATTATTATGGTTTAACTTCACAAGAAGACAGACAAGACTTTATTCGTAAGTTTCAAAACGATCCTAAGTGTAGATTTTTAATTGGAACACCACAAACAGGTGGATATGGTATTACACTTACACAGGCCAACACTGTAATTTATTATTCTAATAGTTATGATTTAGAAAAAAGACTACAATCAGAAGACCGAGCCCACAGGATAGGACAAACAAAGTCAGTAACATATGTAGATATTATAACAGAAGATACAGTTGATGAAAAAATTGTAAAAGCATTACGTAATAAAATTAATATAGCATCTGAAGTATTAGGTGAAGAATTAAAGGAGTGGATATAAATGAATTACCCAACTTTTTGTGTTAATAATTTTTTAGAAGATCCAGATCAAATAGTAGAGCACAGTAAACAGCACAAATATATTAGAGCTGAAGATGGTAAATGGCCAGGAGAAAGAGCCGATTTATCAAATACGACTGTAAATAATTTTTTATTAAATAAAATTTTTAGGGTAATACATCCTAATATGACTAATAATTTTAGAGCGTCAGCACATTCTATGTTTCAAAGAATAGATAATGAACACGGAAAGTCTGGATGGATTCATAGAGATACCAGTGATGAGTTAACAGCTATAATATATTTATCTAAACATAAAGGTTGTGGAACTTCTATATATCAACCAAAGACTTTTGAAAGTTGTTCTACTAATGAAGACAATATTATTAAATCTAATTTTTATAAAAGTTTGAATTATAGTAAAAAATATCAAAAACAATTAGAGGCACATAATAATAAATTTAATGAAACAATATATTTTGAGTCTGTTTATAATAGGTTAATTATATTTAACTCTAACGACTTTCATGGTGTTAAAAATTTTAAAATTGGTTCTGAACCAAGATTAACTTTTATCACATTTATAAAATGGTTATCAGATGATAATTTAAAAAGCGGCTATTTAGAAAGTAGAAAAATAATATCAACCCCTAATTAAACTAAAAGATTGGATTTAATATATAACTATGAGTAATCATTTATCTATTTATAGTGTAAATAATTTTAAAAATCATAAAAATAATTTAATTGCTTTAATTAAACAAACACCATCTGCTAAACATGGTCATGTTTCTTACACGGATTGGAATACAGAAGAACGTTTGCAAGAAAATTACGAATTTACTAAAAGACCTTACGTAGATTATTTTTTAAAAAATATTTTTGCATATTATGCAAAACATTTTTGCCGTTTTTTTAAAATAAAAAAAATCGAATTAAAAGATATTTGGTTTCAAATTTATAAAAAAGGAGATTATCATTTACTTCATACTCATGAAAATGCTCATTTTGCTAATGTTTTTTACATTAATCTTCCTTATAAAAAATTAAAAACTAAAATTTATTCATTAAAAGAAAAAGAATTAAAATTTAAATGCAAAGAAGGAGATATTGTGTCATTTCCTGCTTTTTATAAACATGGGTCATTCATAAATAATTATGAAGAAGAAAAAATTATAATTTCTTTTAACACAAATATTAGAACTTAAACTAATTCTTTTGCTGAACCTAATATGGGTTTATATTTTGTTTTACCCTCTGATCTGTATGCATGTAAAAAACTAGCTCTTGGTTGATCCGGGATCCATGAGCAATGTATCCATCCTGAGTTAGGTTCTCCAGGCGTATAGTATTCGAGGATCAATTGATCTGGTGAAAGGTTTGATTTTATCCAATCAAAAAGTTCAGCGTTGTCTGTGCCTACCACTTCGAAATCTGCGGCCTCTGCACGTGCATGCTGTGATCTAGCAGAACTACCAATAGCCTCGCATAATTCTACGCTACGAAACCCGCTCGTTATCTTGACCCTGCCGAAATGATCACGTACCGGCTGCAAAATATTTTCACACAATGCTTTTAATTTTTCTATTTGTTCTGCGTTAGGGTTGTTGTTGATACCCTTACGGATCGCTGTATCTGATTTGATTAATTCTGATAAAGAAAAATTTCGTGATAATTGCATATATTTATTTTGCGATGTCTGTTAGTAAAACTAATAGCACGGCTCCCATACCTCCGACTATCCAATACTCTAATCTTTTAATACGTTCTTGCATTTCTTTTATTTGTTCGAACGTTTGCTTTTGCATTATTCTGCAAAGCTTTTCATGTGATTCAATTTTTTGTAATGCTGATTTTTTTGCCATTACGTTGTCCTCCTCAACCTTTGTCTAATAATTTGTTCTGATGGAGATAGTAATGCAGTTTCGGTTGATGTCAAGTTAGTTGTAGGATTAACATTTTGCACATTTGCTTGTGTATTTACTACTGGTTGAGGTAAATTTGGTAAAGGTATCAATGGTGCTTCCTCAAATAAATAATCAGCTAAATCAATATCAAATGTTGAGTCTAAAGGTAGTTCTTTAAATAAAGATTTCATGGCTCTTAATGTTGGTGCAACTTCTAAATACACATTTGGATCTCCTAAATTATTTGCAATTTCAGAAAATCTTTTTCTAATATCTTGAGAAGGGAAATATGGTTCAAATACTCCTGTTGCTAAATTGTTAAAAGTTTTTGTACTTATTTGTCTATCACTAAATTCTCTTCTTAATGAACTTGTGTCAACACCAAGAATTCCAGCAGCGTTAATATTTTTATTCATTTCTTGTTGAACTTCAAATCTTGCTTTGTTTGAATTATAAAATGCACTAATGACATCGTTTGGTTTTATTCTACCACCTCTTAATATTCCAAAGTAACCACCAGTAAATTCTCTTCTAGCATTTCTAATACCTTGTTGGTAATCAGCTATCTTAAATCCCATAGATTGTAATGGGTCTACTTTAATAGGACGTAGTCCCATAAATCCTGCTAGCTCTGGTCCAATGTTTAAAAAATCTCCACGTTTGTCAGGAGTTCCAAATGCAGCTGTACCTAATCTTAAAAATTGTTTGTAAGAAGGTGCCAATGCATTACCTAAATGTAAAAATCTAATTGCAGCTTTATTACCTGCTGGTGTTTGATCCGTGTACAATTGTCTACCTTCTTTGGTTCTACCACCTCTAACAATTAAATCTGCTGTTGCTTCTGTCCAAATAGATTCTGATATAAATGGATTCATAATCTCAGCACTAGCTTCAGATACTCCATCAACAAAACCTGATAATAATGTTTCATCGTTTTGTTGACCTTCAATAATATTATTTACTAAAGTTCTATATGGTCTAGCTATTACATCGTATGCATTACTGTGACTAAAGTCTATATAACGTAGTTCACCATCATCAGTTTTTATTGGTATAAGTGTAGAGTTTTTAGACCATTCTGGCACGAATTGACGTAATGCTTGTATCTCTTCTTCTGTTACATCATAAATTGCTTTCGCACCTTCAACTGCTATTGTCGGCACAGCTCCTAATGTAAATGCCATACCGGATAATCTTTTAAATCCAGTTGCATACATGTCATTATTATTTTTAACAAGACCTTTGCCTTCTATGTTTACGTAAGGTGTAACTGTGCTTCCTATTATTTTCTCTCCTGCAGCTGGTATGTGTCTCATTTCTTTTAATCCTTGTTCTGCAATATTAGTTGTAGTTCTAATTATTTCAGATGGAAATGACATAAAATTACCAATCGGTAATATCCTTGCAGTCTTAACAGCAGATCCAACGTATGCGTAGTTTGGTACAGTATTCTTTACAATATTAGCTGCTTCTTGTTTTAATCCTCTTAATGTTTCTTTGTTATTTACATCAACACCTCTTTTAACTGCAGCTTGTTTTAATCTATCTAATTCAACAACATAGTTTGTAATCTTCCATGTATCATCCTCTGCAACATATTTACCTTGAAAAAAGTTTCCAAGTTTTTTTAATTTACTCAGCATAGGCCTTAGTATTGTATCTGTTGATACAACACCTGGGTTCCCTGTTGCATCTTTTAAAAGATTAACAAGATCTCCAATTTGTACTTGTGAGTTTACAACTCCAAGCTCTAATAATTCTCTATAAGCTGCTTGCGCTTCTGCTGAGTTTGGTCCAAGTTTTAAGAGCCCTGATATATCAATACCTTCAGCAAACGCTTTTTTTAACAACCCAGGATTTGTTAGACCTTCAATAAATATTCCATTTGCACTAGCAAATGCACCAGCACTAAAGAAGTTACGTAAGTGTGTAGGTATAGATAAAACTGTTTTTGCTAATTGTGATATACCTTTTGGAAATAATAATAAATTTCTGTAGAACCAAGTAACTGCTTTTTCTGTACCCTTAGCACCTTCTCTACCTCTAATTAAACCAGTTAAACTTGCACCTACGTCATTTATATTTTCAATACCTTCGGCTATTTCTTTTGTAGTATATTTACCAGACAAAGGACTGACTAATGTATTACCACCTGGTAATTTTTGAATAACATCATCTAATGAAACTATTTCAATACCTGTAGTTGGTGAGTTAACAGCTTGTTTTGCAAGGTCTTCACTTTCCCAAAAAAATCCTCTTCCACCACTTTCTTGCACTTGTCTGTTTTGCGCTGCAACATCATCGAAATAAGTTGCAGTTCTTGCAACTGCAGATAAGTTTGTCATTGCATTGAATATAGAATAACGTGGGTCTTGTACTTCACCAAATAACTCTCTAAGCACTTTACTGCCTCTACCCATTGCTTTTTCAAAACTTTTTGTTTGGGACATTGCTGTACCATTTGTGTATGTTATATCAGGTAGACCAGCTGGTTTCTTTTTAATTTGTACTTGATTTACAATATCATCAACTAAAAATTTTGCTCTTTCATAATATTCTGTTCCTTCAGGATCAAAAGCTTTAGTTCTATTTTTATCTGTTCTTGCTAAATATCTTCTAAATAAATTTATAGCATTTGAATATGCTTCATCGGTTGGTTTATATTTTTGAAACAATTTAAATAAACCTTTTGGTCTTTGAAATATTCTATATGTACCACCTAACCATCCTTCTATTCTTTCTTTCATAATTTTTTGTAGGTCTTTTGCACCAGAAGCTTTTTTACTTCCTGCATTTTTATTTAATATATTAATTAAATTGGTAAACTCTCCTCTGGCATTATTTAAATTAAATATAATATTTTGTGCAGCTTCTTCGTCTATGTCAGCTTTTTTTAAAAACTTAACTAAGTTATCTACTGCTCTTGGGTTTATTTCTTTTGTTAAATCACCTTCAAATAAAACATCATTTAATTTTTTATAAAAATCTTTTTGTTGTGTATCAGTTGATGTATCAAAAAATTTACCTGAACGTGGATATACTTTATCTACTTCTCTTGTGATATTTTCTACTATCTCTCTTGCTCTAAATGTATCTCTTGCTTTTAATCCAGCTTTAGCCATTTCAGATTCAAATACTTCTCTAGGTAAATCTCCTTGAGGTCTAAAAGCTGAACCGATATATTTATTTACCCATCTTTCAAATGCACTGTCACTATATGCAAGTTCTTGACCTCGTTTTGCAAGAGCCTTACCTCCTCTACCAACACCATAAACAAAAGGTGTTATAAATATAGACTCTGCACCAAACTTTAATCTGTTTAATATTCTTCTGCCTGCTTCTTCTCGACCTTCTCCTTCAACCGTATCTATTGCAGTAGGTCCTTCAAAAAAATCTCCAAACGTTCCTATTTCTTCTACATCAGCAACAAGTGTTTCTCCTGTTGCACCACCAAATACACCCGCTGCAAATCTTTTTGTGCCATCAGGTATTTTATCATTTAATGATTTTGCTTTCTTCATACCATCTTGAACAGCTTTAGCTCTTAAATTAGCATATGTTCCAGCTTTTTTTGCTTTTAATGCTTTGTCTGCTAATTTAGTTGCAAGTTTAAAACCTGCTCCACCTGGTATACCTATCTGTGTAAATGTTTCTACAAGTTTACCAGCGACTCTTTCTTGTGCCGTGTCTTCAAATATATTAACATCGTCAAAAAATCTTTCTACATCTGCAACTGTGTTAGAGTCTGCTCCAAGGTCCACGAGCTCTGCACCAAGAGATACTACACCTTCTACAGTTTTAATTAAACCAGATACTAAACCCGCGCCTACTGATGTATACCATGCTGCTGAGCTGTTTTCTTCTGCTGGTATTAATGGTGTAAATTTAGCCATTTAACCTCTATCTGTATATATTATAGTTTGGAATTAATTCCTCACCTTTTTTTCTTTTTTCTTTGCCTTCATTAATTGTCTCCATTATAAATTTATCTGTATCTGTTAAACCAGGTTGAAATACTTCTTTAATACTTTGTTTTGGTTTAACTTCATTTTCATTAGCTTCAGATAATATTTCACCTTCAGTATCAGGTGTCATGTCTCCTGTTACATTAAAATCTACAAAACCTAATTTGTTTGTTTCAGAGTCTTTAACTAATTTTACAAGTTTACCAGTATTTATATCCCAAAATACTTTACCAACTTTATTTCTATTTCTTTGAGCAAATGCTTTAGCTTGTTTTTCATTACTTAAATCAGATTCAATAATACCACCTATTTGTGTATCTCCAACTGTGCCTGCAAGCTGTGGTCTTACTTCTAAAAAGAATTTAGCCTTGTTTGTTGCTTTGTTTAAATCACCATCATAGTCATCTAGATATTGTGCAGCTAATTGATTAACAGTTAAACTATCACCTGAATTAATTTTCATTTTTTCAACTTCTAGTCTTTTATCTAATAAACCTTCTTCAAACTCTTGACCTTCAAGTCTTTCACTTCTTAAAAATTCTTTTTCAGATTCTAATTTTCTACGTGTTGCTTGACTCTCTTGTAAGTTTTTAAATGGTCCTTGAGCCGCGGTCGCTGCAGTAGCTAGTAAGCCGCCTTGTGGTGGTGTCGATAATAAATTTAAACCAAGACCAGTTAAAAAACCTGGCACGCCACCAAAATTAACACTAGGTGCGTATGGGTTAGGTGTTCCTTGTGCATATTGTTTTCTTGGTTGATCTAGTCCTGATGTAATACCAGTTCCTGCTGATCCACCTATTCTAAACATTGGTCTTCTTAAAGTCCTGTTCATAATTATTTATTAAACCCAAATTGAATATTAGCGTTTGGTTGAAGTGCTCCATAAATACCAGCCAGTGTTGTTCCAACTCCTAACGCAGTTTGTAATGGTGTAGGGTTAGGTACATTTGTTGTTTGTGTTTGACCAGGATATCCACCCATGATTCCTGTAACTTGTGCAGCGTACCTGTCTAATTGTTCTTGTGGTAAGAAAGCTGCTTGTCTTGTTGCTTCTCTTTGTGCATCAAGATTTGCTTGTGTTTGCGCTTGGTTCAGTGCGCCCAACTGACCTAAACGTGAAATATCTGTACCTGTTGCACCTTGTTGTGCTTGACCTAACGCTGCTTGAAATTGACCTAAGCCTTGTTGTTGTGATGCAAATGCACCTCTGTTAGCGATATCTTGTTGTCTAGCGGCTGACGCTTGACCAAAACCTTGTTGCAAGAGACCGGCTTGTAATAATGCTCGTTCTCTCGCAGCCCCTGTGCCAAACTCTGCGAGTTGCACTCCCGCTCGACCACTGCCGAGCGCACCCAAAGCTGCTTGTTGATCTCTTATACTTTGTTGTTGTATTTGCGTATTACGATCAAATTCTGAAAGTGTTGCATCAATTACTTGTGATTGATACGGAGACATAAAGTCTTGTACGCCTTGTTGAAAAGATGTTGCTCCTAAACCTACTCCACCTAATGCTGTTCCAGCTGCTGTTCCAGCAGTTTGTGCTTGTTGTAAAAATGGTTGAAAAGATCCTACACCTTGGGTTGCTAAATTTTGTGCTTGTGTTTGTAGTGCATCTTGACCTGCTACTTGTGGTGCAAGGCCTGATAAACTTTGTTGTCTTGTTGTAAATTGTTGAGCAGCACTTTGTCTTGCTGCAAAATCAGCAGCTGTTTCACCAGGTTGTTGTGATATACCAGCAATACCAGTTGATACTACAGGTACGCCTGATTGTGACACAACTTGTTTTGCTAAATCTTGTCCTAGATCTTGAACGAATTGTGCAGGTAAATTTTGTACTTGTTGAATAGCCATTATAATACTTCCTCTAATCTTTGTGATGTTTGAAACATTTTTCTAGCGCCTTCTAATCCTTGCGATTCTTCAGATACGTCACCTCCGGATTCGAGGTTCTTCATCATGTTATACATAACTTCTGCGCCTTTGTCTACATCTCCGTCGCCGGCGTTTCTAACAGCATCAGCTGTAAATACAAACTCATTCTTTGATAATCTTGCAGGGACGTCATCTGCTTTTTCCATACGTCCTATAGGTACAAACCCACCTTCAGCTCTTAAATCCATTTCTTTTCCATCCATATCTAATAATGGCATAGTCTTTTTAGCAACCGGCTCATTCATAGATCCACCTTCTGCTCTAAATCTTCTTGCTAATTGTGGATTAGCTCTTAATGCTTCTATGTCTATTCCACTGTTATCTAAAATTGCTTGTGCTTCTTCTTCTGATTCTTCACCTGTGCCAAGACCTAGTAATGGTAATAGTGAGGTTGCTCCTATTAAAGAACCTATTCCTAATTTACCTTTTCCAAGTGCAAACTCACCACCTTTACCAAAAAGACCTTTTGTATCAGGAACTAATGGATTTCCACCAGGTAATCCAAAAAATGTATTTTTTAAACTACCAAATAAAGTAGTTGGACTCATAAGATTAGCTTTAAATCCTGCAAATCCTGTCCCTGTTCCCAAAGCCCCTAATCCAGCTCCACCTGCATATAACAATGCAGCTTTACCTATCGGTGACTTAGCTATCTTTTTAACTGACCTTGTAACTTTTTTAACAAGTTTACCTAGACCATACATCTGTCTTGCTGATTCAAAATCCATTTCACCACCTACAACATTATTATTCATGATACCACCTTCAGCTCTAAATCTTCTTGATACTTCAAAAGGTTCTTCTACCTCTACCTCTGGTTCTTGGTCCATAGTTTCTTGTGCTTGTAATGATGCTAAATAGTCTTCTTCATTATTAAAACCTAATTGTGCCCATAAAGGTATTGAAGAATCCATCTGTTTATTATCATCTCTAGTAAAAGGACTAACTGGTTTTGTAGTTCCGCTACTCGGAAAGGCTCCAGCTAAAGAGCTTAATATCATTCCTGTAATTCCGCCACCTTTTACAAGATCTCCAAACTTGGCTAGACGATCTTGTTCACCAATATTCATTCCTAAATCTTTTCCTAAAAAACCTTTACCTTCCAACGCTTTATTTTGTTGTTGTCTTCTTGCAAACTGACCAAAATCAGATCCACCTTTATCTCCACCTCCACCTCTTTCAACAGGTCCTTCTTCAGCTCGTCCTCCGACTCCACCGATTCTATATAATTGTCTTGCTATTTGAGTTCTAGTTATGGCCATTTTACTATTCTATTTTGTTTTTGGGAATAAATCAAGACTTGGCATAATAAGAGTTACATCTTTTCTAATGTCCTCTGGAGATATACCTTTATTCTTCCATTCTTGATCATTTTTATATATTTCTCCTGTTTTTTTATTACTTATCTTTTCTATTACCTTATCTGGTTGTAGCTCTATCATTATGTTGTTACCTCTTTCTTAATGTTTAAATAGCTAATAGCTACATCAAACGAATCTGATGTGCTTGCTTGAACTGTAAAGGTTTTTCCACCTTCTATTATTAGCGGTTGGGTTAATAATTCTGTTGTAACATTAGCTGTTAATGCTGCTGATTTAATAGCTGTAATACTGTTATTTGTAACTGTGACTGTTGGTGTTCCAGCAGAAGTCACCAATATAGATTTAATAACATAAGTTTCACTAACTAAAGGGTTTCCTGATCCAAAAGGAGTAAGTGCACTTCCTGTTGTGCTGTTGTCTATACCTACGAATTTATATTGATTAGCCATATTAGTTTACAAAAAAGTTAAATGCTTCAATTTCTTCTTTTAATTCTTCTTGAAATGTTGAGTTTAATTTTTCAACAATAGCATCAAGATCTCTTACTTGAGCTTCTGCAGTCTGTATATCATATTCGTTTGATGGTCTAGTTATTACTTGTACTATCTTTGCCATTATCTACGTCCATCTGGTTGTGTATCTAATCTAAAAGTTCCTAGTTTCCAACTTTGACTAGTTGCTGTGTTTTCTATTTTCATAGCTACCGCTCTAGCTCTTGCACGAGTATCTACTTTTTGTGTGGTAGGAGTTATATCAAAAGGTCCAAGTGGAGAACCTGTTTGACTATCATTAGGGTAGTTTTTTAATTGTAATGTAATTCTAGTTGTTCCTGTTTGTGTTATAAAGTCAGGTACAAATCTTCTTATTTTCATTAAGAACTCACCATCTCCTTTAAAAGTTGCAACACCTGTTACCTGACCAGTTGCTGCTCTTTGTTGTGTAATATCAAAATCTCCAGAAGATATGTTTGAAGTAATTGCGGTTATGACTCCATTTTTATTTTGATCAGTTCCTGTTTCATGCTGATAGTAAGTTGTTATGCCATCTGTATTTCCAACTACATCAAAAGATGTATCTGTATCTGCATCATATAATGTAGCGTGTGGTAAACCAAATACGGCAGAGTCTCTCCACATTGTTCTAGATAGTGTTCCATTTGTCCAAACAGGTCTTTGTGGTGATGAGTCAAAATAATTATACGCTACCATTCTATTTACTACAGATGATGTTGAAGTTGGGTAAAACCACATAACTTCGCCAAACAGATTATTTAATCCTGCTGATACCATTTGATTACCTGATGTTAAGTTTATGTCATCATAAACAAAGTCTTCTACTAAACATGGTAATGATTCTAATTTACCAGCATATCTAAAGAAACCATTCTCTGACATCCAATATGCAGCACCATCAACTTCAACACATGCGTTCTGTCCAACAAGTCCACAGTTAGTTCCAACTTGTGCAAAGGCAAAAGTAAATGGTTGACCAACAAAACGTTGAGTGAACAAGGCTGTATCAGTCCAAACATAAAGTGCATCCCTACCTCTAATTGCTCCCATGATCCGTGATCCATCGGCCAGTCTTTGTGTACCAGCTGTATTGGTTGCTGTAGGTGTGTAAGTGTTTATATCCTCTTGGTCTGAAAACCTGATGAACATATCATCTTGTGTTGATGTATCACCGATTGTTGTTTCTGTGCCATAAAATACTAAGTGACGATCTGGTGTAGATACAACCATGTGTCGTGATGCTGTTGGTGCACCGGATATAACTGTAGCTCTTGTAGTCGTTGCACTTGATAAAGATGAATCCCATTCAAAAACACTACCATTGTGAATTAAACAAATTGCTTTGTCACCAAAATTATCTAGTGACCACATACCAGGTTCAATAACTAAATCTCCTGACGCGGCTTCACCCCATGCAACATAATCAGTTGAATTTGTAACCGTTGCACCATCGCTGTGAGATGCTGCTGTTGTACCAGCAACTCCTCTTGTACATCCTGTTAATGTATTACTAGTAATACCAGTGTAAGAAATTTCTTCAGAATTTATTATAACAAAGTTTGTTCCAGTATCAGGAAATTGTGAAGCATCTGTTAAAACAATACTAGTGACTGAATCATTAATTGCACCATTGAGTGTAGTTGTAGTTGCTCCTGCTTCTGGTCCACCCCAAGAACCTAATCCATAACCAAATCCTTGTGCTTGAACAGCTGGTCCTACATGA
>Ga0209193_1000559_pt1 | contig 23797 bp, 19 predicted proteins | sample COGITO_mtgs_1003_FD_185515 | JGI IMG/M metagenome (GOLD analysis project Ga0209193, IMG submission 185515) | Pelagic marine microbial communities from North Sea - COGITO_mtgs_100330 (SPAdes) (version 2) | ecosystem: Environmental > Aquatic > Marine > Epipelagic ...
AGTCGTGCGACCCTGGGTGTATATGAAATGACCCGTGTTGAGCTGCTGCGCGATCTTTATGTTTGGGCCTATGAACGCTCAACCCAGGAATACTTGGCCATTAAGCAAGATTTGGCGGAGCCCGATCCGTTGCGCCTAGCCTGGCGAGACGTTATCAAACAGATCATCCACGACGTTGTTACCCATACAGAGTTGGATCCACTCGCTGCAATCCAACAAGCGGTAGCTGAACAAATTCCCGCATCTGAGCAAGGTGAGCTTCAAGCGCTTATTGTTGAAGAACTCAGGCGATTACACGAGGGTGTTTTGGCACGCTATGGTTTGAGGCCGTCTGAGTTTTCAGCTTGGAAGGCAGCGCACAGGTCTTCGCAAAATTAATTTTGTGACAGCAGTTGATGTTTAGAACCGACTGAGTCCTCTGCAAGCCGCCAATCATAAGGACGCAGAGGCCTGTATCGTTTACCGAGGCGGGATGACTGAACTGAAAAATCAAAAGATGCGAGGGCCAGATGGGTAGCCTTACTGGAACACTCTACGAAGACAGGGGCCTGGAGACAAACAGCGTAGAACATAAAGGTTCTGTTACCGGACTTAATAGTCGGACTTAATAGGACACCCACTTTAAAGCTTACGCCAATGGCCGCAATCCTGACCAAAAAGACATGTATGCCACTTAAGGATGGTCGACGCACAAGGAGCAAATACAATGATAATAGAGAGAATCATCACGACCTTGAGGGCCCATTAAGTTGCAAAGTCGGTGAGTTTTAAAGTGGGTGTCCAAATCAAAAGGGGCAGAGCCATTGATTTTCATGCCCCCCCTGTTGGAGGGCGTGAGTGCGAGTCAGTTACGGTTTGTACGTTGAACACGCACAATTGCGAACAGCTAAGTAGCAGTACCAAATCAACGGCTCTGACCCCATGATTTCCTCAAAGCATCGGAACGCTGGACACATCAAGTAGAAAATAGGAATCTAACGCTGTCACAATTGGCGATACATTTTGCAGGACGACTGGACGATCACATCGCGCTTTGAAGCTTGGGTGACACAGAATTTTGAACACCTTCGGCGGGAAATATGAATTAGCAAAAATTTACCTGAGATGCCGTCACCCGACCTTATAAACGATTTTAAATCTGAGCCCTACGCGGCTAAACAAAACACCATTGTGGTTGTTATACAGAGTTTCCTCTTATTGTTCCGATCATTGTACTAAGTCCACAGCCGTCGCGGTGTACTGTATCAACCTCCATCAAAACTCCCGCACACTTAAAAGACCAACAAATCATATCAACGGTTGGCACCTAAATTTTAGTTAAATCTGCTGCCTTAGACTTCTGCTACATTGGGTCCGTCGCTCCTGTGTGAGGTTATATGTCGCGCCCGAACAGAAGTAGAACTGACTTTTTCAGCACAGCTCACCGAACACTAAGGTAGTTATGCCGAATTTATGGATGATACCCTCACAGGATCCTCTATCGTTATATTGTATCGATACTAAAAAAAATCCAGTCATACTTTCCCGACGGCAAGCGACCAGGACTAGCGATTTGTTTGCCTTTAGGTAGTAATTCCTGTCAAACAAGCGAATGAACTCCTCAGAAAACCAGTAATTTCTTACAACTAGTAGATAGCCTTAATACTTATACATAAAAATCAATACATATCTTACTGCATAAGTCTGATTATTAACCTAAATATGAAAATACTCCACCCACAATGAATTTCAATCTTGAAGGAGGCCTATTTGTATCATTAACTAGCAAGAATCTAAGGCGAAAAAATAGAGTGACTTCCGGCAAACGCCGAAACTAGATAAGTAAAATAATTTTTTTATCGGAGGTTATTTTACAGGAACTAAATACGTTTACCTAAACGTAAAAAACCTCCAAATTTTAATTTGTATCAGTGATAATAGATTTTTAAATGTAACTTTTATTTTTATTGACAAAACATTTTTCGACCGCAATATCGTAATCAAGAACAGGAAATTAAATGTCGATGAATTGATTCTCGACATAAAATCAGTAGTAAGGGAGATGTAAAAGATGAGAACGGATGCGCCAACCAGCCCTTTGCGGCCTGTAACTCCTGGTAAGGGTGGTCAACTTTCTATCTATCAAGCAATTGGTCTTGTGACCGATCTCGCAATAAATCATTCAATGTACAATCAACTAACAGTTGAATCTTGTATCGAAACAATTCTCCTTTCTTTTGAGCAAGGACAGGGGAAAATATTTTTAGATGAGGGAAATCGACCCTATGGATTCGCAAGTTGGATACACCTTTGCGATGAAGATCATCAAAACCTTCTGACGCATCACTCGCAGTTCGACTTAGATGCAAATAAATTCCGTAAGCTAGACGACAAAGACGGAACTCAACTCTGGTTTTTCGAATTCTTGAGCCCCTTTGCTACGCCTCTGTTTATGCTTCGCTTGCTAAAAAATGAGCTTAAAACATTCAAAAATGCGCACTTACTTCAACGGATCGGCGAAGGTATAACCGTTAGGGAGTTATGGTAATGAGCAGTTCTATTTCACCCAATATCGAGTACCACGAAGCTCTAGGCATGATGATGTGGTTAATGAAGCACGCTGATTACCATGGCCAATGGCCACTATGGAGTGTTGACAAAGACGTCTTGCCAGCACTGCTCCACGGCCAAAGTAAAATATATTTTGATGAAAATAGAAACCCTGTTGGCTTTGCAACCTGGGCTTGGTTAAACGAGGACGCAAAACAAAAATTATTAAATGACGAAGGTGATCTGCAACTATCACAGTGGAAAGGTGGGAATCACCTAATGTTTGCAGACTTTGTTGCGCCCTGGGGGCACACAAAAAATATTTTGAATGATTTGCGAGGAAATGTCTTCCCAAGGAACCGCGCATTTAGCTTGGGTCGACATAAGGATGGCTCTATTCGGAAAGTTTACTATTGGAAAGGTTTCGAATTCAAAGAATCGATAACCAAAGAACAACATGAAATTGCAAGCCTAACAGGCCGCAATAAAAAAATTCAGCGAGTACGTCCGACCAAGACAAGTACTCGCAGAATACCGCCAAATGGCGAACCCTAGTAACCAATGGATATTAATCAATAAGGATACATAAGTATGTCTAAAGTATATAAGCAAGTCAACTTCGTCGCGGGTGTAAGTGGTGCTGCCTTTGGTGGTGGTGGTGGTGGTGGTGGTGGCAACAAGAAAAAGAAAAAGAAAAGCACCCAGGTTGGCTGCAACTATGTCGGCGTGAAAGAGTTAGGCGCACTTGCAGCCGGAACAGGTGCAATGGGGCTGGCAGGTGGAGCCGCCGCTACAAGCTCCTCAGCCGTTGCCACCGTGTCAGCGGTAGGGGCTAGCGTATTAACCGTCGCCGCTGTAGGCGGATGGAATATCGGTGTCGCTTTTAATCAAGCCACAGGTGTCTGTGATATATGATATGGAAACTATAATGCAACAGATATTATCGAATCTATTTTACGCACTAGGATTTGGATTTTTAATAGCCTTCTGCATAAGAGAAAAATTTATATTTCACTCTGAGTTATATAGGTTATTTAGCAAAGACATTCAGCTATCACCATATTCGATGGAGCTCTCGATACTGATGCTGATTTCCCTAGGTTTAGGAACTTTAGTTAAATGGATCTAGCTTAAGATAATATGCAATACCGATAATGTTAATTGCTTTCTAAAAAGAAGAGAGAATAAATTTTCTCTTCTTTTACCAATTAACATCATCCAAGTCAGAAACATAATGTAAAATATTTACCGATAAATAGGCACAATTAAATAACCATAAATATCTTACATACATTAATATATTATCAATATTAATATTCTTACCATAGTAAAGTTAATACGTGGATTAATATATTATAAATATTAATATTCTTACCACAGTAAAGTTAATACGTGGATTTATAGATTACACTTTAGGTACTGTGATGCTTGCAGAAAAATTACCATCCAAACTAAAGGCTTTATGTTTAAACCAAATAGAACATGCATTATTTTCGTTATCATTTTCAAATAAGGTAACCTTGGCATTAAGTAAGTACATTGATAGAAATCATATCTCAGTAAGCACACTATGCGAAAAATTATCAACTATAGACAATCTTGAATATTTCTGGCTACCTAATAAAGACCTTTCAGAATCAAACTCAAAAACTCAAGTTTGGATTTTTATTTCTAGGGATGGAGATTCGTTTATAGGTGAAAAAGGTAAAAATGAGAAATATGTACTAAAAGAATATTTTCATATTAATAATGCAATAAATACATATGAAGGCACTCTAAAAGAACTCACCAAGGACCTTAAGCTAGCCAAATCAGCCCTAGTATTGCGGCGTCATAAATCAAACAATCCTCAAACAACAAGAAATAACAATACTAGTTTTGTATTAAACCATCTATTCAGGCAATTAAAATCAGCGAAGATAATAGTTGGTACATCTGCACTAATTGCTTTATTAAGTACGGCTACACCGCTAGGCTTTCAGGCTTTTACAGATAAAGTCCTACCCTACTCGGCAGACGGATCCCTAATTGTAATTGTAATCCTACTTCTGCTAGGGGCGATAGCTACAAATGTACTTCAATGCTTTAAGGATTACCAAGAAAGCATTCTTTTTGCGAAATATCAGAATGGACTCGGAAAAGAAGTATTTGCACGACTACTATCCATGGAAGTCCCGTTTTTTGACAGGCATAAAATTGGCGACTTAACAAAACTAGTCGATCAAATACAAGAATCCGCAAATTTTTTAGTTAGACAATTACTTTCCTCCATTGTCTCTCTCGTATCTCTTTTTGTGGTACTACCCATTTTATTTATGTATAGCCCAATGCTGTCTATGCTTGTCCTAGGTATTGGAGTTTTAATGGCTCTAACCGTCAGTTTCTCTCTAAAATCGTTACGCAAACGAGTTCTGCAGTCCTATTCCTATGACGCCACTTACCAATCAACAATGATTGAAATGGTCAAAGGCATGCGAACGATAAAGTCGCTGGCTAACGAATCGCATTTTAAGCATCGAATCAACACTAGCCTAGAAACAAATTTGTATGGTGATTTTCACATAGCGAAGCTAAGCCATCTAGTGCGCGCTATTGTCAACTTTCAAAGCCAACTGATAACAATTTCTATAATTTTTTTTGGTGCGCAAGCTGTTTTTGCTAATGAGCTGAGTATCGGTCAACTTATTGCTTTTAATATGATGGCCGGGAATGTTGTGAATCCTCTCATATCACTAGTGATGACCGCTAGCGGCTGGGAAACCTTCAAAATCGCTAAGAAAAGACTAGAGGAACTTGAGCCTGCTCAGATAAAAAACCCGACATTTAAAAAAGAAGCACTCGATTTGAACGGAACGATTGAATTCCAAGATGTTTGGTTTAGGTATCCATCGAATAACGTGTCAGAATCTGACATCGAGGCCAACTTGGTACTAAAAGGCATTAATTTATCCATTCAACCGGGTGAAATTATTGGTATCGTCGGTGGTTCCGGGTCGGGTAAATCGACCTTAGCAAACCTTCTACTGGGGTTTTATAAACCTACAAGAGGAAAAATTAAGATAAATGGATACGATATTGATTTAATCCCTCCCGAAGTATTGCATTCACGTATTTCATCTGTGCAGCAGACAAATTTTCTCTTTAACACCTCAGTATTAGAAAACGTTCATCTGGGTCGATTAAATTCATCTATTGAAGAAATACAAACGGCCATAGAAGCCTCAGGAAGCAATGACTTTGTAGATGAAATGCCACAAAAAATGCTGACTAACCTATCGGAGGACGGTGCAAACCTTTCTGGCGGACAGAGGCAAAGACTGGCGATAGCCAGGGCGCTGGTCCGTAATAGCGACATTCTTCTGTTCGATGAAGCCACCAGTGCTCTGGACAACCAAACGGAAGAAAAGGTAAAAGACACAATTTATCGGGCCTGTCAAAGCAAGACCGGAGTAATAATCGCGCATCGTTTGAATACTTTATCCTACTGTGACCGGATCGTCGTAATGCAACAGGGTCAAATTGAAGTTGTCGGCACTCATGAAGAACTGGTTACTTATGAGAATAGCTACAAAGCGATGTGGGATGCCATGCTCAAAAGAGATGCTTCGCTGGACCGGGAAGAGTTGAAGACATCGATATCAAAGGACGATAGTTCGAACATTGCAGCGGACCATGGGGCTTCCAATGGAATATAGCTTTAAGGAAATCCATTCACTTAATTTGCTGAGCGATAACCCAGAGTATGCAAAACGGTTCAATACTCCAGTTGATTTAAAGATAATGGCTGGGGCAATTATCACCATACTTGTTATTGCCATGGCTTGCGCCATAATTTTTAAGGTCGATAAAATCGTCCCCGCTCAAGGAATTTTAGAAACTAAAGCAAAATTATTTCAAGTTAGGAACTCGGAGGCAGGTTTTATCGAAAGTATTTATGTTACAGATGGGGCCATTGTTGCACAGGGAGATGCATTGGTAACGCTGGATACCGAAATGTTAGACCTTGAAATAAATAGACTTGCCCAGCAACTGGGCAATATCAGCCGATCTGTCTGGACGGACTATTATCAAATTCAAGATTGGTTAAGTGCAGAAACATTGGCAAGTTTGAGCAACTCAATTCAAGAGGTCCCCGACGCAGTTAAAGGGGCGGGCTACCATGAATATCTAATTGATTCGCTGCCAAACAAACTTGCGTTGATAGCCCAAAACATTGAAGGCCTTGAGACTCGAAAGAGCGCGATTAACAACCAACTTGACATTGCTACGGAATTATTTGAACTCGAGCAGACTGAGTTCGAGCGACTCACTCGACTAAGGAAACAGGGAATTGAGAGCCAAAACAATGTCGACACGCAGAAAGGAATACTTTTCTCATTGAGATCTGGCCTGCAGGAACGAGATGCTGACTTGAAAAACACAGCAAATGAAATTAAAAAGCTAAACCTAGAAAGTGTCAACATTCAGAATAATTTTGTGTTGGATCGTTTAGTAAGACTTCAAAACGAACTGGACCAATACCAACAGACGCGCAGCCTGTTGGCAAGTCAGGAACGAAAACGAACAGACATGACTATTCGTGCACCCTTTCCAGCCATAGTCGATCAGGTTTTGGCGCGCGGTAAACATGAAGTGATTGAGGCTGGTTCAATACTTACAATTCTTCGCCCTAAGTTCGATGAAAACGACTTGCAGATTGAGATCCAAATACCGTCCAACTATGCCATTTGGGTGGAACCAGGGATGGAGTTTCGGGCCAGTTCGCTGGGCAACAATCCTGAAGACCACGGTCGAATACATGGTGTTGTTGGTTTCGTATCGGAGTCATCCGAAGTGGTCAATGGTGTTCGAATTTATCGTATGACGGGTTCGATAACAGAGTTGGATGTAAAAACACCTGAAACCTTTCTTCGACCTGGGCTACAACTAAGTGTGGAGATAAAGGCAGGTCAACGTCGACTAATAAATTATATATTTGATCCATTTACGAAGTATTTTAAAAACGCCTTAAGTGAACCGTCGTAGGGAATAATGGAAGCATTTATGAATAAATTACAAAAGCTCATAATCCTAGTTTTAGCTACGAGTATTTACAGCGGTTGGCTACTGGCTAGCCCATCTGAAAACCCGAGTCTCAATTCATACCTAATTGACACTCTTATATATCATCTAACCCAAGAAAAATATAATGCTAATATCGAATTTGAACAGTTAAGATTACGCCACGGAAAGCAAAAGTGGCCAGATATTTCTGTTCGCACCGCCTTCGATGAAGTCACTAACGAGGTCGATGCGGCGTCCCTTTCATCGTCAATTCGTACTATCGATAGCGGCGTTACGACTGGCTTGGATGCACAATGGACATCACTTATTGGTACAAACATAAATATTGGTCTTGAGCATCAGTATGGCCGTCAAGTAGGTAGGACACTCCAGGGCATCCCTGGAGATGTTATGCAAGCTCAAAACTTAAGTTTGGAAATATCTCAACCTTTGCTAAAACACAATTCACCAGGATACAACCGAAGTGAATCCCATAAAGCTGATCTTCAATGGAATCATTTCCGACAAAAGAGTGAGTTCAACCAATTTGAGTTACTTAGAAATGCTCTATTGGGCTATGTCGCGATGCAGGAGGATTACGATCGGCTTCAAGTTTTGGAAAGCAAACTTCTGTTTACACAGTCAATAATTAAAACGACTGAAGTCCTGGTTGTTGAAGGACGTAACCTACCAATCGACTTGGAGTTAGCTGTACTCGACTTCAGGCGCCAAAAGCAAACTATTGAAAACGCTAGAAATCGATTCAGTCGATCCCAACAAAATCTTACATTGCAATGGACCCATGAAAGCGCGTCAATTCCAGTGCAAATAAATATGCAAGCCCTAGTAAATATCATGACACCTGTCCTAGATGGTAATTTAAATCTTACTACTCACCCTGAATACACACAAGCCAGCATAGTAAGCGAATTGGCAAGTATCGAAGAATATGTTAGCCAACGGGACCACTGGCCAGACCTAGAAGTCTATTACCGTATTAGCAAAAAATACCGTGACGCACTACCGGATGAGCAAAGTCAGGCATGGGGCGTTGAGCTAAGATACTCACTTTCAAACAACCCAACAAGGCAACAACAAGCTTTGAGACGAGCGGAAGCCACAATTGCCAATTGGGATAAGATTGAACTCCTATGGGAGCTAGAATGGCAAGCCGATCTCCATACGAAAAATAGTGAGAATCTGATCGCTGAGGGTGAATTAAACAGTTATGGCATCGAGCTTGCGGGAAAAGCATTGGATCACGAGCTGAAGAGATACGGAGAAGGTCAATCTAGCTATAGGAACGTTCAACTCAGACAACAGGATTTATTGGATCGCCAATTAGCCACGCTATTGAACAAATCTGAATTGGCAAGTGAGCTAGTGTACCTTGCATATTATGAACAATGGGACTGGTTGGAATACCTAGCAAATTAATTACTATATAAAAGGAGATTAAGTATAATGACTGACGTAATAGATTGTGATATACCGGAAGCCGTTAGGTCTTTAGAGAATCTAATTAGAGAGGGCTTCGAAAACCCGGAAGGAACTTCAGGCAAGGTTCAATTTTACATCACAACTGAAAGCCTAAGGATCCCGATGGCGGTTTGCTTCGTTGAGCAAAACCTAACCGTATCGCACAGCGCCATAGATCGACCTGATTCGACCTTAACAATGCCAATCCAAACTGCACAGTTAATTATCAAGAACGTTACGGATGTGGACTATCGTGATCCGGATATTATCGGCAATATCAAGATAGAAGGTGAGCTGGATTTAATTAACCAGGTTGCCAAGTCTCTTTTAAGGCCCTCGAATGATACTTTAGAGCGATTTGGTTATGCCCAGAATCGCAATGCCAAATCCTATAGTATGAATGAGATAGCCAGAGTATCAAATCCTACAGAACTACAGATACTGGAAGCCATAGCTGAAAGCCGGCCTATAATAATTACCGACCTTTATACAAAAGTTCCGGTGAGTGATTGGTCACTAGAACGACTCGTTAACGATTATAGAAATGTTCCACTTCGTGTCCGATCCGCAGACCAAGAAGAGACTGTCGCTGAATTTGTGAATAGGATAACCTCTACTGAATTGGATAGTAATAAAATAATCGAGGGTCATACCAAGGCTTATACAGAAGGATGTTCACTTCCAGAAGAAATGCACAATGACTTCCTACCCAATCATTTTTCACTGGATGATTACATCGCCCCACAAATTTGGTTGGGTTCAGTACCTGTTGATGTTCCCGCTAGTAGCCTGCATCACGACCCATTAGATGGATTCCTGTATCAAATCCTGGGACGCAAGAAGCTTGTTTTATACTCTCCAGATCAAGCCCCATACCTGTATCCTATGAAGGCTTATAACAATTATCAACCTTGCTGGGTAAAACCAGAGGAACCCGACTATGGTAAATTCCCATTATTCCGAAAAGCGAGGAGTGTGGAGGTTACGCTAAATCCTGGTGAACTGCTTGTTCAGCCTGCCGGATGGTTTCATGCCGTTTACTGCCTAGACTCCCCTACTTTCTCAGTCAGTTATTTTTTGAGGCACTAGGATCTCATCCTATGTATAACGATAGAGCACAAATAGACATGTATTTAGATTGGGACTTACTGCCTGCTAGGATAATCCTAGACGAAATCGGTACGGTCGCATGGCAATCAAGATTGGAAACCGATGTATTGTCTTTAAAGGACAATATTAAAAACATTGATCATAACCTAACATTCAAGAATATCGTCAGATTGGATAAACAACTAAGCACTGTATGGAGCGCAAGGGAACTAACTTTGCTCAATGGTGAACCATCAAATTTATCACCTGAAACTGGATATTGGTTAGTAAGCATCAACGAGCAGTTTGCCAATATTATTTACGATTTTAAAATAGTCATAGATGATACGCTTGGAAAAATCGACAAAGAAATTCAAAACTGGGTTGAAGCGCTTACTCATCATGGTATGTATCAGGACGTAGTTCGAAAATATAGAGATTTGTTGCAGAAATGGCATAACAAAGAGTTGTCATTCACCGATGCGTTAATTTTAAGAACTAAAATTGATCCGGATATTAGGTTACTTGAGAGTAGAGCCATAGAAAATAAGCTGACCCATGAAGATTTGCGTCTTATTCGCCCATACTCAACTCAAAGTCAGCAATACTTTAATGAAATCATTGGGACATTCGATAACAAGCCCACTTCAATAGAAAGAGTTCGGAAGCTCGAAGCCAACATGTTTAAACAATATTGGTTTTCGCTCACCGAGGCGCTAAGACTCATTGGCGATGCACTAAATAGTCTTGGACGTTCATATAAAAAAATACTTGACGACATACTATTATCTAATAGGCTTAAAATACTTAATGACCAGACCAAACCAGATTTTTGTATCGACTCACCTCTAGGTAGTTATATTCAAGTTTACTACGACGGTAGTTTCTCCACGCTAAATAGATTGGCTCATGAGGTAGGCCATGCCATCCATCAATCCATCCACCGACAATCTACAATTCATTACATTCCGTTAACCGACATTCAGAGTGAAACCTGGGCAATGTCCTTTGAGAACTTTTTTTTGCTGTGGCTCGGAAATACCGTTCCATTAATGAGGCCTAGCATCGAAAATTTTATCAAGGTTCAAGAAATTGAAATGAACTATCGGCACAGAATGCTGCATGATTTTGAACTCACCGTTTGCACCAGTGGCCTATCTAACCCTCGAGATATAACGTCGCTTTGGGTCAATATAAACCGAAAATTTTATGGTATGAATGTACTTTTTGATAAAAACTTCGAGACAGCATGGATGGAAATACATCATTTGGTCAGTGCCCCATTCTATCTATCTACTTATGCCTTTGCTAAAGAACAAGCTAATAGCACCCATTTTATTGATCTTATAAATGAATACATTAAAAAGGACGAAAATTATGATGGTTTTTAGCAAAGCAATTTCAGTATTTGGCATACTGTTATTACTAGGTTGTTCAACAAATAAAACTCAAACCCAGGCCGATATATATACCAAGAAAAACTATCCAACTTTATATGTTTGGCCAAATAAGAATGGCCACTCCAACAATGAAGCAACGCTTAGCTTAGTTGTAAAGACAGGCAGTTTACAAGAAGCCGATGACCAGCTGGGTCTTGCACATTTTGTTGAACATATGGCGTTTAATGGCACCGCTAGTTTTCTAAAATCAAACATGCAAAACCGCCTAAATGAACTCGGCCTCATGATTGGCAGCCACTCCAATGCATTCACTACATTTGACCGCACAATCTATACGATTCATTTGAATGATGTTACTGAAGAACGACTAAACGCGGCACTAGAACTCTTGTCGCAATGGGCATTCCATATTGAATTCTCTTCTGAAGAAATTCAGCTAGAAAAACCTGTATTATTAGAAGAGTTAAGGTTAAGAGAGAGCCCCACAAATAACATACAGAACAAAATATTTTCAGCTTATTACTCAAATACTAGATATTCAGAGCGAAAACCAATTGGTACTGTAGACAGTATAAGTGATGCGAACGCGCAAACCTTGAGAGCTTTCTATCAAAAATGGTATCAGCCCGACAATATGGCGATTATAGCAGCCGGTGACTTCAATCCTAAGATAATCTATAACTCTTTTTACACTCATTTTTGACATCAGGCAGAAGAGACTGTAAATTCCAGCCCGAGTTTTAAACTGGACCCTGCATCCTTTCCTGTTTATCTACTACTAGTTGACGAAGATACCAACCAAGAACAAGTACTTTTAAAGTACATTGTTGAAGTACCAACGACTAAGAGTGAATCGACATTCATTGAAAATATTAAATGGCAGGGCGCACTGGAAATCTGGGGGGATCGAGCCAGTTCCCGAATAAGTAAAACCGATGGAGACGTCATATGGGTTGACTATTCATGGGATTACATTTCGCCCGAGCTCCTTGAGATTACATTAGCTGCTGGTTTCAGGAAAGGCCAACAGAAATTGGCGATCCAGTTACTTGAATCGGAAAGAATTGCCATTCTAAACGGTATAACCCCTTCGGAACTTAATGACTGGAGGAATAGTGTTCTTACACACGAGCGCCTTCAGCAGGATTCAGCAGAGCAACTCGCCACAGATGCAACCGATCATTTTCTGGAAGGCTGGCCGATGGTAGGCCAAAAAAATTGGCTTTCATTGCTTGAAAATAGGTTACCTAAATTTTCCACCAAAGAGATGAGTGATTCTTTAAAAGGGTTAACGAACAATCAACCTAATATATGGCTGATTGGCCATGATTCAACAGTCCAGCCAGACCATAGCGAACTAAAAAACTGGCTTATGGAGGCAGAAATAACTTTAGAAGAAAATTCGCTCGATCCAATAGAGAAGACTATTGACTGGTCAATTTCTTCTGACATGGAAGGGACCATAATTTCAACTGAACAGTCGGCACATCAGATAACAACCTGGACATTGGGCAATGGAATGACGGTGCATTTTAAATACAGTAACCAAGCACCAGGTAAGGTTTATTATTCGCTTGTCGGTAAAAACGGCCTAAATGCATTGTCTTCGGAGGAGAGCATCATTGCTCGTCTAGCCCTTCCTGCAATTGGTCTCAGTGGCTTAAGAAACCTAGATGGCACTGAGTTGCAGCAATGGCTCGGAAATCACTCGATTACTCTTACGCCCTACTACAACTTTTTTAGTCGAGGTATTTCGGCCTCTTCGACCAGTGCAGAAGTAGACACCCTCCTTAACCTACTCCATGTTTCACTCACGGAAGGCTCTGTCTCCCCCAAAACCTGGGACAGTGTAAAGGAGCAAAATGAAAACTACCTGAAGGCACACTTGAACTCATCCAGCAAAAATTGGCTGGGAATAGTCGACTCTGCCCTGTATCTTAATGACCCTGCTCTTAGAACACTGGAACTCCAAGAACTAGAATCCATTACGCCAAACGGAATTCAAAATATTTATGACACTTATTTCAAAGGCGCTCAAAACTATACACTGGCCATAGTAGGTGATGTTTCTCTTGATAAGGTAAGAAGTGAAGTTCTTCGTGCCGTTGCAACATTGGCTAAATCTGAGCATGATTCTACTCCACCATCAAAAACCCGCAACTATCCAAACCCTACCAGCTCCGTAACGTTAGCCGTTAGTGGGAACGGCACGCAAAGCGCCTCAGTGGTTCTCAGATATTCGCTAAGCAAAACAAAGGCGGTTCAATTTACGGAAGTTGAGTTGGCACTCATGGCTTCTTGGGTAAGGGAAGAATTGACTTTAGCAATTAGAGAAAAAGCAGGCCTGACCTATAATATTTCTGCGGTACTGGATGGACAAACAATCTTCCAAGACAGCTATACGTTGATCATTAGTACCAATACTGACCCGGCGAATACGAAAGAGTTGATTGAGGAAATAGATTCTACTCTTACCGCACTGCTCACCATTCAGCCGCCTGTACTAAAAGTGCAGAACTGGCTAGATTCAATGGAAGCGGATCATAAACAGGCGCTTAACGCCGCCGAACAGCAAGCGGCGGTAATTTCTGGAGCTGAAATTTATGGGCGTAAGGTAGCAAAAAGCTTTGAACCTTTAACCGTTAGTAATAATTTCACACCTAGCTTTCTCACAAATGCGCTACGTGGTTTTCTAAGTAAAGAAGCCGTGCGAACTCAATTGACCTGGTTACCATAAGGCAGAATTTAGAGTGAAGGAAAAATATCATCTCCGAAATAACTTCGTTATCATGGAATAAATTTTATTGATGTCATTTATTAGGGTGGAGTCTTTAGCGATCAAGTGATTGCCACAGTGATCCCGGACCGACAGGAGTAACAATCCAATACGTTTAAAATCAAGGCCGGGAGTTACCGACTCAAGGAATAAAAAAATGGGTGCTAGGGCCTCGAACGGGGAAACTTAAGGCGGACGAAATGGATGAATACAGAAAAACAAGCGACTCTAAACTAGTACACTATACTGAGAAAAACATGAAAAGCCTCACTGGTGAAATAGCGGCGCAATACCCTGTAGTTGATAATCCACAGGCCGCCGCAAATACAATATAGGTCAGATATCGGCCTTGCTCGAGTCAAAAGGGTCAGAGCCATTGATTTTGATGTCGCTCCTGTTGCCCGGGCGTGAGTGCAGGCCAGGTTCGTTTTGCACGTTAGACACGCACGACTTCGAACAGCTAATTAGCAGTACCAAATCAACGGCTCTGATCCCTATGATTCTGGCCACACCAGCGCTAGCGGGAGTGACCATTGCGGCGCTAGGGGGTATTGCGGTCGAGGTGGTACTCGGCAAGAGTTAGCGTTAAAACACAGATATTAGTAATGAGCCACCTATAGAGATCATAGTAGCTGGGTTAACTAGTTGGATATTCCTCATGTCCAACTTATATTACGACTTAGTAGCATTGCGAACACAAGCGCTCAATTTGTTTCTTTATTGCATCGTTAATACCAAATTTCTCATCAAGAAAGGCCACCTGTGCCATCGCAGATTGAGGGCTGTGATTATAACCTTGCATCATTGAAGATAGCTTCGAGGCTAACACAGGGCAGCGTTGCTCAAAACGTCGTTCAACCACGAACGGATCTTTTAGTACATTTTTTTCTGGTTCACTATGGCTAGCTAAATCCAATATTCTATCGAGAGAATATTGTTGAATAAATCGCATTGCAGAAAGCTTTTCACCACGATTATAACGACACATCCCTACATCTATATTAGTAAGCGCTTCCCCTATCAACCACTGAATATCGCCAGAAGGCTCTGGGCCTTGATTAATTCTTGGCGCGCAGACTTGACTATCAAAGTGAGGTTCTTGCCATATCACTCGCCCTGGTGTAAACGGAATATGCTCCAACTCATGGGGTTCAAAAACAGCGAATTCGCAAAACACCCCATCTTCAAATAGCAGTTTATAACCGTCGGCTGTATTACGGAAGCAGTAACCGAATGGTTTTATACTAATCAACCAATCTAGGTTATCGATATAGCGCATTTTACAGCCCGGCTGCACAATGGCAAAAAAGTCTAAATCAGAATAGTTATCCAGCCTTTCGGTTTCAATACCAACCGAACCTAAAGCCAATAAAGCTAACGCTTGACCACTATCCCTTAAAGATATACCTATAGCCTCTAGTCGAACAAGCAATAAATCTTTGTGCTGCATATTCTATTCATCCTTTCTGGATATGGTAAACAATGAATGTTAATTATCAGTACGGGCAAAAGCAAAAGGGTCAGAGCCTTTGATTTTCATGTCGCCGATGTTGGCCGAGCGTAAATGCGGGTCAGTTTTTTTTGTACGCTGGACACGCTCGATTGCGAACAGTTAAAAAGCAGTACCAAATCAACGGCTCTGGCCCCTATGATTTAGAGGTGCCCTGACGACCCCCTATTCGATAGGCCTAATCAACTGTTCGATTTCTCTGGTTCAGATCTCGGTGTTTTCGTGTTGAAAAGGAAACACGTCTGCGAGTATGGTTTGTGGTTGGGGTCTGATGGCACCATTATATCGGGGTTGTTAATTAATCATAAAACTCAGCCACAATATCCTCCAACGAATTATCCTCAATCGAGACATCCTTAGTAGGCAACTCACCAATCAATTTCTGAATCAACCGAGCCACCTGGTCCCCTTCTCGCTCAACCGGTATGACCACACTGTTGCCATTCCAGTGCACACCGTCTATACCACTAAGCATGGGGTGTGCATGGAATGCTTCTGCTACGCAGTCGTCTTGCAACACGAAGGTGATTTTTTTATTGCTTCGATACTTCTCAATAAAGCCGTCTTTACTGCCATCGTACTTGACCGTTCCTGCATCTAAGATCAACAGCCGGTTACACAGCTGATCAATATCATCCAGGTCATGGGAAGTCAGAATAACGGTGGTATTTCTTGATCTGTTCATCTCCAGCAAGGCGGTACGGATTTTTTTCTTGACCAATACATCTAAGCCAATGGTGGGCTCATCGAGGAACAATATATCCGGATCGTGCAATAGAGAGGCGACAATCTCTGCCCGCATCCGTTGACCCAGGCTAAGCATCCGCAAAGGGGTAGCGATAAATTCATCGACACCAAATATCTTGGTGTAGTAGGAGAGGTTCTCTTCAAACCGCTCCTTTGGGATTTGGTATATTTCTTTCAACATCCGAAATGACGGTTCAACCGGCAAGTCCCACAGCAGTTGTGAGCGTTGGCCGAATACGACCCCAATTCGCTTAACGTATTCAAGTCGCTGTCTGCTGGGATTTAGGCCATTTACCATGAGCTCGCCGGATGTCGGTGTGGTGACACCGGTTAACATCTTGATCAGGGTTGATTTACCCGCGCCATTGAGCCCCACTATGCCAAACATCTCACCGCGCTTAACATCAAAGCTAACCTCGTGTATTGCCGGGATGGCCCGATACTTTGGGCTAATCATGCCGTTCAAAAACCCCAGAAAGCCGGGGTTTTGAATCGCGACCTGATAGTCTTTTGTTAGGTTCGTTACTCTAATCATTAGGCCAACCCTTTTGCTATAATTTGATTATGTTCCCGTTACCCCGGCCTGCCTTAGGCCTTTGCGCCAAAGCAACTGAGATATCAGAAAGAAAATTAGCGTTATGCCGGCTGAATACGCAAACAGCGTTTGGGTACGACTGAGCCATTCCAGCTGGCCAATCAGTGGCAGTGGCTGATCCACAAACCAATACAGGCTGGGCACAAAAGACAGCATGCCAAAGGGAATGATAGTCAGCAGTAGGCCCTGAATGACCACGCCATAGATGGTCAGTGGATAGCGAATAAATTCTACAAACTCGTGCACCACCTGCATCAATTCACCACTACGGCCAAAGAACAACGCGATGACCGCACAAAGCAATTTAACTGAAAACAGGATGACCAAACCACAACCAATAAAGAAACCCAGCAGCACATAGTCAATAAGGCCCCAATCCATCTTCAGCTCACGCATTGCTGTCGCGAGAATCAGGGAGCCTATGAGGATCGGCCCTGTGCTTTGGATATTCAGGCGCTGACTCATAATTTGCAGGTACACCGGCAGCGGCCGGGTCATATAGGAATAGAGCGAGCCTTGGCTGAAGCCGCCAAAGGCCTCCACCCACACATAATCATTGTAGGCTAGGTCGATGCCGCGAATAATTTGCGACAGCCCGAGGATAAAAAGGATTTCATAGAGGCTAAAGCCCGCGAGCGAATCGACACCGGCAAACACGATGGCAACGGTTAGCAGAACCACAATTTGCTGCAGAACCAGGCCAGACACCCCTATTACAAAGTCCAACTTATATTGGGCGGCGCCCATAAAGCGCAGCGCGATGATCTTAAAGTATATTGTTAGGTAGTTCACAACATCAGGCTCCCTGTATGTTGAATTTAGATATCAAGTTATTGAACAAGCGACTGCTCAATACCAAGAGCAACAGAATCCAACATACTTGCAGCCCCATATGCAGCCACATCTCTTGCCCAACCATCATCCCCGACAGAATTGAGCTGGGCGTAAAGAATGTGGCCTGCAAGGGCGTTGCATAGGCCAGCCAATAGAATATTCCCGATACCATACTCAGCAAGCCCTCACCGGTTTGGGCAATGCCAGCCAGCATCGACACGGCAATGATCTGGCCCGATAGGATCGGGAATAGATTCATCCGTAACAGGTACAGGCCCCAGGTATTAGTGGTGTAGAAGGCGATCAGGCCAAACAAAAAGGACACCTGAAAACTGAGGACGAACGCCAGACCTAGGGAAATGGTGAAATAACCCAATTGAGCGGCGTTAAGGGTGGTCAGGTCGACATAGATAAGAAAAACAACCAGTAGGGGAAGCAAGGTATAGCCCATGGCAGCCTGTCTGCCCAGCGCGGCTGCAAACATCTGCAAGACAATGTTGAGCGGCCGTACTAGGTTGAAAATGACATCTCCGGTCCGGATCGCCATCGATAGGGTTCGATCGGTACCGTGCTGGGTCAGTTGACCAATGAGCAGGCCGCCGCAGATATAGGTTAAATACTGACCCTGTTCGAGGCCAAAGAAGTCGCCTTGATGTGACTTGAATACGGCCAACCACAGGTAGTATTGGATAAAAAAACTCACCAACTGAGTGAACAACCCAATAAGGGTGTTCAGCTTATAGGCAAATATTGCGTAATAGGAGGCCAGAAAAGGCCCTTTGAGTCGGTAAAACATTGTTAATCCAATTTAATTATCGGGGTCTGTTGGATGCTTCACCTGCAGTATGGCCAGGCATAAGCAGTTCTATTTCCTGATGTCTCGCCTATAATAATAAGCCACCCACAAGATAGCGCAGTAGCGGCCTACTTTATTTTTGGTCGTTGGCGTTGGGAATAGTCCTAACGAATTTTTTTGTACCGATGCCCTTTCGAACGAATGGGCTTTATCTGCGTTCATACAAACTCCTTTTTGAACTTAGAAAAATCCACCAATGTTTTTCCCAAACATGATGCAAGCTGGTTTTTCTTAACTTCCTTGAGACTAATCAATAATTAAAATTATTACAATGGCCTATATTGGTTTAAATCGAGTAGCCGAACAATATTGAGAACCTTGCTTTAAATTCGAACAATGTACCTAAGACCATGGACCATGCTGATCGTTTAGAAAAAGTACAACCTATCGGGGCACTTATCTGCGGTATGACTGGTGATTATCTCTGCGGTAGGCCAGGAGCCCTTCGTTTCGAGATAAATGTTGAATTAAGTATAATTAATCTATTTTTTCATTTTCATAAATTACAAGTTATCTTTACTGACAATTTTTTATCCACCCAAGGCTTATTACCACTCCACAGTGATAAAAATTTAGTTGGTCAAACCAGTTTAATTACAATCTGTTCGTTGTCTGGGTGTTGTTAAAAAATCATCGAAACGACAGATAAATCAAAAAGGTCAGAGCCATAGGTTTTAATGTCGCCCCTGTTGGCCGGGTGTGAGTGCGGGTCAGGGGAGGCACTTGGCACCTGCAAGACCACGAATGAACCGGACTCGGCCCAGGCATCGCCAAATTTAGCAACTGAGCTATACATCGAGGGCTCGGCCCAATTGCCCGGTAAGCTGTGCTCGTCAAGAATCATCAGCTGCTCTGCCGTGAATGACGCCTTTAGCTTGCTATAGGACCCTATCTGGCTCGATCTATTCGTGTGCACTAGGATCTCAAACGCCGCCAGGGCAATCGATGAACCCAAATAAACCATTCTGGTACCACGCGAGTTCCAGCGCCCGCCGAATAGGTAGGCGCCCTCACAGGACATCATGTCATCAATTGATTGGGCATATTTAAGCTTTACAATGCGCCAACCCGCCATGGTCAGCTGAAGACCCCGTGCTCAATGCGTCCGATTAGCTGGTCGATTTCCCGAGCGCCAGCTTCGGTGCTTGCGTGTTAAAAAGGCGACTCGATTAGCAAAATACTGTGCTACCATACTGGATATCCATACAGTAGTTAGGTGGTAAATCCATTGACAACCCCGAAAACAGGCGGCATTAAGGGCTTTGAATCCCCCGGTGCGGAATATACGCAAAGTTCACTGGATCTAGACAGCCTGCTGATCGAACACCCTTCGGCCACCTATTTTGGCCTGGCCCAGGGCGATTCACTGATGGGTGTGGGCATATTTAATGGCGATTTGCTCATTGTCAGCCGGGCCCTCAAGCCGAAGCAAGGCGACATCATAGTAGCCAATCTGAACGGTGAGTTTGTCTGTAAGATCTTTAACATCGCCCAGCGCACGTTGGAGGTAACGGCTGCGAACACCAAACCCCATAGGATTGCCGAGGACGATGTGTTTGAGATTGAAGGCGTGGTAATCCGCTCGGTTAGACTGCACAAGCCCTTGAAGGAGACCTTTTCTGTTCGCCCTGGTTGACGTTAACGGCTGCTATGCCGCTTGCGAAAAGGTGTTTGATCCCGCGAGTCGGCACAAACCGATGGTGGTTTTGACCAATAATGACGGCCAGGTGGTCGCCCTGTGTGGCATTGCCAAGCGTCTGGGTTTAAAAAAATTCGTGCCCTATTTTCAGGCCAAGGACCAGTTGGTGGCTGCGGGCGCCATTGTGCGCTCGTCGAACTACGAGCTTTATGCCGACCTCAGTCAACGCATGATGGATACCTGTGCGCGCTTTGCACCCGAGATGCACATCTACTCCATCGACGAGGCCTTCCTGTTTTACGGCGGCTATAAGCCGCCGGGCCAAACTTGGTACGAACACGCCCGCTTGATCCGCAGGACCGTATGGGATGAGGTAAGACTGCCAACGGGGGTGGGCGTTGGCCCAACGCCGACCCTGGCCAAGGCCGCGAGCCATGCGGCAAAACGGATCAACGGGTTCCGTGGGCTCGCCGTGATAGACGGGGATACCGTCCGCCGCCATGTACTCTCTAATATGCTGGTGACCGATGTCTGGGGTATTGGCAAACGGATAGGTGCCCGACTCAACGACCTCGGCATCATCGACGCCCTAACGCTGTCTGAGCAAGACCCAAGGCGGATGCGCAAGCGCTTCTCAATACTGGTCGAGAACACGGTGCTAGAGCTCAATGGTGAGGTACGGATGTCCTGGGATGAGGTGCGTTCGCCTAAGAAGGAGATCTTCAGCACCCGTTCGTTTGGCAATCGCATTACGGAGCGGGCCGAGCTCAAGGCAGCCCTTGCCGCCCATGCCGAGATCGTCGGCGCCAAGCTCCGCCGCCAGGCCAGTGTTGCCGGCGCCATGATGATCTTCGCGTCAAATTCACCCCATGACAAAACCGGATTCCAGCGCAAGTCGACTCACATCAGCTTCACCATCCCCACATCCGATACCCGAGCCCTATTGGCGGCTATCTCATCGGCCATGGACCAGCTGTTTCGCTTCGGCATTCCGTATTATCGATGCGGGGTGGGCCTATTGGATATCAGCCCGATGCACCGACAGCAATTTGATTTGTTTCACCCGACGCCGGACGACAGAGGTTTGATGGCCTGCATGGACAGCATAAACGGCCGCTACGGTCGCAATACCATGCACCTGGCGGCTAAGGGATTTGACCAGAAATTCTCGATGCGCAGGGAGTTTTTGTCGCCGCAGTATACGACTCGATGGCGGGATATACCGATTATAAGATGCGAGTAGTGAATACCATCTCGGTGGCGCCAAAGTCTATGGTCTTTCCTTGTGCTTTGGCGTATGTGTGGATCAACTTCTTAAGCAAAACGATATATGTTGATTTAGTCGGTAGCCCAGCTTTTAAGGGCATATATCGTTTTAACTCCCCACCTTAAAAACTCATATAAAATTTAGGCTTTGTTTAGGCATCACGGGCAACTTTAGATCTCCATGTTCGAATTAAACCCACAAAGCCAAATAACATGAACAACACGCCTAAGTATAAAATAAAGTCCATGTCATCATAAATTCCATAACCAAGAAACAAAATGCCAATTGCCAGGTTAAATAAATCTCCTGATATTACACTTACGCTTTTAATCATGGCCTTTGCAGAATCCTCAATCTCCTGAGATCCAGATATCATTCTATTTAATTCAATCACTTCTGACTCACATTTATCTTTACAGGCTAAACCGTTAATCACCTCAGAAGCGCAGTCTCTACAAATGCCTCGATTGCACGACTTGCATACGCCGCAGGCCTGATTACCTTGATGATAAAAACATTCCATATTATTTCCTTTATCATTATTTGTACTATTCCTATCGCGCTTCTGCCTAATGGCTTATTGCTCGACCACCACTTCCCTAGGTGCGGGCTTTCCTCAATCGTCAAGAACTCGATATCTTCTGCAGAGTCAACAGTCTGTCGTTCACACGAACTCCTGTCAATTTAGTAGGCGTAAAAAAGACCTTAAGCGGGTTGGATTTTAGATGCGGTTTGATACTGACTAATTACTGACAAATAGGATACGCAAGCAGATTCAATATATTGTCACCTTTAATATAAAATCTTAAACTATCAGATAGTTTTTAAAGCAGGTTTTTCATGCACAAATGTAACGCGTCACATTCCATCTAGACAGCTCTAATTTCCCAGCTGAAATAGCTTATTCAATACTATTAACAGTGTGCATGCGTTTCCGGCCAAGCTAGCAGACTAAAGATCAACCTAATGGCCTTTCGATAAACGGTAGTTATTCTTCTAGCGATAGCTACTCAGCAAATAAGCAACACAGGGGCGAGATGGATTGTATTATTATTCGATAATTGCAGATAACTCAACTACCGTTCCAGTAACGTAACATATCTTTTCGAATCTGATCTTGAGCGAAAAAATACATTTGATAATCAATAGATTTACCAGGAAAATATTCGGTATAAATTTTTGAGGATCGGGTATTTATATTCGACAAAGATTGATAAAAATTTGAGTTTGCCAGTTCATTTTGGAGTTCTGAACTTAACAAAAAGTCGATAAACATATCCCCAGTGTTTGTCTTGGTTGATTGGGAACTTAGGCTCGCGGCACCAATCTCTTGACTACCACCCTCACATGGGTTGGTAAACTGAATATCATGCCCCTCCTCTTGCAGAACTTTCACATCATGTGCAAAGCCAACGCCAACCATAGCCTCACCATTCGCGATAGTGAGCAGCGCATCATGGCCGCTGCCAATTTGTTCCTTAATATTTCCAGAAATCCCCTTAAAAAGTTCCTTGGCTTCTTTATGGCCATATATTTGATATAAGGAACCGATGAGCATATATCCGGTGCCAGATTTATTAGGATTCGGCAGTATAATATCTTGCTTGTATCGAGCGAAGGCTAAATCAGACCAGCATTCCGGTGGTTGAACATCCTTGATTCTCAATAGTTTGGTGTTCGATACCAAACCAAGTGTGCCTGAATACAAGCCTATCGCTCTGTTATCACTGTTTTTCCAGACGTCAACCGACCATTCGACCAAGGAACGGAGTTCCGTTGGGAAAATACGTCGTGTAAGATTATTTTTGGCCGCTAAAAGATGATGCTCAGCGGTACCCCCAATCCATGCATCGATATCATTAGTCTCTGACCTTAACTCCTCGTTCATTCTGCCTGAACTGAATTTTACGGTTGCAACATTTACATTTGCGAATTTACTAAAGGAATTCGCAATCAGGTCGCAATGTCGCTGCACAATGCTGCAGGCAATAACAAAATCCGTCTGCATACTATTATTGGCAAAGGAGACGCTT
>Ga0209193_1000562_pt1 | contig 23696 bp, 9 predicted proteins | sample COGITO_mtgs_1003_FD_185515 | JGI IMG/M metagenome (GOLD analysis project Ga0209193, IMG submission 185515) | Pelagic marine microbial communities from North Sea - COGITO_mtgs_100330 (SPAdes) (version 2) | ecosystem: Environmental > Aquatic > Marine > Epipelagic ...
ATCCAAATAATTTTAAGTTAAAAACTGTATTTGGGGCGTGTAAAAAAAATAATTAATATCAAATTAAGACTAAAAAAAAGATTTGAAAAAAAAATAAAGACGGTAAAAACAATAAATTAGTTTAAGAACAAAAAAAATCGTTGTAAAACACTTAGAAGTGTATTGATAATTAAAAAAAATATAAAAAGAGGTGGTTTTTGACAATTTAAAACAATTTAACATTGTTTAACACTATAAATTTTGGATGTCAAAAAAACAAAACAAAAAAGCACTCCTAAAAACATAGTATTTTGTTATTGCTGGCTTTTATTTATAATTGTTTTAGCAAATGTTATGTTAGCATTACGATTGCTTATTACAACCTTTTTAGCAAGCTGTAACTTAATTGTAGAAACCAAAACTTTCGTTTCGGTTTTTGATTGTACACTCTATTGACCTTTTTCCGAACCAAAACATCAATTTATTTAAAAAAATAGCTACTCAAAATTCATAATAAAATATCGATCGAAAATTAAAAAATAGACCTAAAAAAGTTACTTTGTAATCATGAAAAGCTCCGCTTTGAAAACAATAAAAAGCAAAAAATATTCATGTCTCAAAGCTTATTTAAGTATTAAAATTTTGTTGTTTACAAACTTTTCTCCTCTGTTATTTCCGGCACTAATCATCACAATATAATTTCCTTTCTGTAATGAATTTAGATTAAGATTCGCTTGTTGCATGCCTTGCTCTTGCTCGATAGCTTGCGCCCATACTAATCGCCCTAACATGTCATAAACCTCTGCTAATACTCCATCCAGTTGCCCAGGTAAATAATACATGACAGTTATATCTCCAGTAGATGGATTAGGAAATAGACTAAATTTAATTTGATCAAAATTTTCTAAAGAAAGTGCATCTTCTACATTAACTGTCCTTATTACCTCTACTGCTGCATTACCGTTAGCATCTGATACATTATAAACTACTTCATAAGTACCTACAACTGCTGTATCAACATTAGATATGGTAACAATACTTGAGGTAATATCTCCATCATAAGTATCTGTAGCAGTAGCACCTGCATCGGTGTAGGTGTCTCCCACTTCAAGGGTTACTGGATTATCTCCCAATAAAGTAATCACAGGAATAGTCGTGTCTACTACATTGACCGTTCTTGTTTCTTCTACTGCTGCATTACCGCTAGCATCTGATACATTATAAACTACTTCATAAACTCCTACAACAGCTGTATCAACATTGGATATGGTAATAATACTGGAGGTAATATCTCCATCATAAGTATCTGAAGCGGTTGCGCCTGCATCTGTATAAGTATCTCCTACTTCAACAGTTACTGGGTCTTCTCCAAGCAAAGTAATCACTGGAAGGGTTGTATCTACAACAGTAACCGTTCTTGTCACCTCTACTGCTGCATTACCGTTTGCATCTGATACATTATAAGCTACTGTATAACTGCCTACAACAGCTGAGTCGACATTGGATATGGTAACAATACTTGAGGTAATATCTCCATCATAAGTATCTGAGGCGGTTGCGCCTGCATCTGTATAGGTACCTCCCACTTCAAGGGTTACTGGATTATCTCCCAATAAAGTAATCACAGGAAGGGTTGTATCTACTACATTGACCGTTCTTGTTACCTCTACTGCTGCATTACCGCTGGCATCTGAAACATTATAGCTTAACATATATGCACCAACAGCATTGGTGTCTACAGGATTCACGGTCACTATACTACTTGTGATGTCTCCATCATAATTATCAATTGCAGTGGCACCAGCATCTATGTAGGTATCTCCCACTTCAAGGATTACTGGATCTTCTCCCAACAGAGTGATTACAGGAGCAGTAGTGTCAACTATTGATGAGGTTAGAACTAAAGAAACATCATCAACTTTAATAGATGAATTTACCGTTTTAAGACGAATTCTTGCCGTTACATTAGCTGCTGCCGGAATATCATGTGTTCTTACAACCTGTTCCCAAACGCCTGTGGTTACTATAGTATAGTCTCCTTCAATAGGAAGTACGTTTCCAGAACCTGTAACAAAAAACCAAGGTGTAACAACCTGACCCGCTGTCCCTTTTACATAAAATGTAAATGTGTAGTTGTCCATATCAACCGCAAATGCGGCAGCCGATTGCAAACGATTGTTATTATTATCACAAGCATTTATTTGCCAACAACCGCTACCATCAGCGGTATTAGTTTCAGATGAGTCGTATACTCCCAATTCTGCTCCAGTGCAACCACCAACTGCGTCACCTCTCCAATCATCCCCTGAGGTAAAAGTTGGATTTAATAGTAGATTGGTCTGAGCAAACAAACCAGTACTCAATAAAAATGCACAAATAAGTAGTGTGTTATTTTTCATCATAATATTATTTTAGATTAACAAGTTTCAAACTCCTTTTTTTAATACTAGAGTAAAATAATAAGTGTGTTACTTTTTACTTTTTACTTTTCTTACTCTCCATATTTCAAAATCTTTACCAAAACCTGGCGGATCAATACCAGATTGTGCTTGCGCCTTTTGAGGGTTTAGCATAATGATTGTGCCCAGTGCAGCAAAAGCTGCATAAGAACCCATCTTTTTAATGGCATCTTTTCTAGTAATATCTTTGTTGCTAGTATTTTTTTTTGACATACTATTTTTTTAAAATTTCTCTCCAAGTATCTACATACTTGGAGATGAATTATAGGTTAATTATTTGACAATTATTTTCTTAACAATTGTTTGGTTTCCAGATTTTATCTGCACAATATACAAACCACTTGTTAGCCCTTTAGTAGTCACTCTCTGAGTTGCAATTATTGTGTTTAATACTGTTTGCTTTACAGCTACTCCTAGCATAGAATAAAGCCTAACATCTAGCTTTCCTAAATCTGGAGTGATACCAGTTATGGTAACAAAGTTGTCTGTATTTGCTTTGTATACATTTAAAGCGTTTATACCAAGGGAGTCTCCACTGGAGAGCACACTGTTTGATTTAAAGACTATATAGAATCTATCTGCACCGCTAAGATTACTTTGCGCCGTTAGCTCAAAGTCCCCATCTTTAAGTGAAGTAAGGGTGCCGTTAAGTGTATCTTCTAGATATACATAGATATCTTGAGGCAAATCCATCTCTGCAATACTTACCCTAAAGGCCTGTCCTGCAGTTTGCCCTATCTCTAGGGGCACTCTGGTGTTTTGCAAAGCATTTATACCCATAGCGTTTATAGAAAAGGCTGTTTCTTGGCTCCCCCCAGCTTGTCTTGTGCTTAGTGCCATAGATTGGTTAAAGGCTCCTGCATCATATCCAGGATCAAGATCTAGAGAGAGTCCATCTTTAAAGTAGAATTTGGTTGCTGCTTTTTGCGTCTGTTCATTATAGAGTTTTAAGGTTACATGGTAGGTAAGAGGCTCAGACCCTAAAATAAAATCCCCACTGCCGGTAGTGGTACGCATACCAGGGGTAAAAATAAGTGATGCCGGTGAAGTGCTTGCTGCTGCTACCCAAAAGCCTTGACCAGGGGCTACCCAAAAACCTGCTTCGTCTGTTAGGTTATAAGGAGTATAACTAGTGCCATTCCAACCATATACAGCTAAATATTGACTATTAATAACAGAAGTGTTTACACCCAAAAAGTTATTGGTTGCTGCTGCTGCAGTATTCCCATTAATATATGAAGGAAAAGGATTTGATACCAAATTCCATCTTCTTCCTGCCCCTGCGTTGGCCTCATTGTTGTCTATAATATTAATGTTTTGTGATGTGGTTTGCATAGCGCCCGTAAAAGCAACTGTAGCACCATCTCCAGCATTGGTTGCCATAGAATATCCTTGACCAGTGGTAAAGCTTCCTGTTTGTTCGTTAGTTTGATATCTTATCCAATCACCAATTGCATTATCATACTGGCTAAAGGCATAGTCATCTCCAAGCACCTCAATGTTAGCTCCGTTTGCTGTTGTAAAATCTGTAATGGTCATAACAGTGGGAGACCCTACTAAATCCCAACCACCGCCAAGACCGTCGTCATATACATTTACAAATCTATTGTAAATGATATCTCCACTAGCAGTTCCTTCCACAATTAGAGAAGAGAAATCATCTGCAGTAGAGTTTAGAGTAACCGTGCCACTGTTTGTAAAATCTCCAGAAACTGTTAAAGAACCACCACTAGCAATTGTTAAAGCAGCACTGGCACCTACATCTAAATTTTTTACAGTTGCACCAGTTGTTGCGCTAATAACAGGGTTGTTAGCACTTACTTGTACGTTTGAATCTTTTGTTGCTGTTGGAGCAACTCCGTTTGTCCAGTTAGCTATGTCTGTCCATTCTGTATCTTTTCCACCTGTCCAACTATTGTCAGTAGCCACTAAAATTGCACTGGGTTGCACATCATCAAAAGATATAACAGTACCATCTAGACCACCTACCACTTTAATTTTTAATAAAACTTGGTTAAATGTATTTGTAAGATTTGATTTGTTAAAAGATGCTAACTCCCAAGTATCAGCTGTAGAAATAGTATGAGAACCTGTAGATATTTGGCCTAGATATGCACCTGTAGCATTTTTCAAACTGTATACTAATGAGACTAGAGCACCTGGTGTAGATGATTTTACCCAAAGTGTAGTATTTATGTCTGTAGGACTAACAGTTTCTCCAAAATCTGTGGTAGCACTTTGTAAAAACTTATTTCCAACTTGATCTGCTGTGAAAGTTAAGGTGCCAGATTGAGTTCCTTCTTGTGGATCTGTAGTTGTAAAACCAGCAGTAACATCTGCACCCGAAGCTGTCCAGTTTGAAGAAGTTTCAAAATTGTTGTTAGTAACCCAATTTCCAGTTTCAATCAGTACAATTTGTGCAATTTCAATAGTTCCATCTGGGTTCCCTAAAGCTCTTAAAGCAAGTTGATGTATAATTCCAGAATTATCAGTGTTTTTTGGTATTAGAATATCATGAGTTATAAATTCTGTGCTTTGAGGAATATTAACAAGAATGCTTGTTGCACTACCCCAGTTAGTTCCGGGATTATCTAAATTGAATAGTTTAAAATTACTAAATGTAGAATTGTTTCTAACAACTATTCTAATAACCTTATAATCATCTTCAGATAGATTTAAATCTGGAGTTAAAACTGCTTCATAAGATCCAAAGTCACGCACAATAGCACCATTAGAACTTGATAAAGTAACACCATTAGCAGAAGAGATAAAACCCTCTGTAGTTGTATTAAAGTTGTAAACCGAGTCTTGCCCAAAGGTCTGTAAAGACAAGAGCGTTAAAAAAAATAACATAATTTTTTTCATAATCGTTTTAGTTATAGATTAATTGTTAGATCAATATTAACTTTATATCTGTAGTAATTAGGGGTGAAATGTTTTTTTGGGAGGGTGTAATGGTTTTACTTAATTATTCAAAAAAGTCATTTCACCTTATTAAAAAACCATAACGCCCTTTTTTTGCCTGTAATATGCTCTAACTTTGGAGTAAACAAAGTAATATAATATTATGAAAAAAAAATTACTAATTCATTTATTACTAACCTTCCCAATCATTTTATTTGCTCAAAGTAAAGAGATCACAGGAACTGTAGTAGGCGAAAATAATATGCTTTTACCAGGAGCAAGTATTTTCGTTAAAGGACAAAACATCGGTTCAGCTACAGATTTTGATGGAAATTTTTCTTTAAATGTTCCTGAGACAGCAGAAACATTAGTTGTTTCTTATTTAGGATACATTACTAAAGAATTGGTTATAGGTAACCAAATAACCTTTGATATTCAATTGCAAATAGATGCCAATTCACTAGACGAAATTGTTGTAGTTGGTTATGGAACCCAACGAAAAAGTGATATTACCGGAGCAGTAGCTTCTGTAAAGGTGGATGACATTGCGGTAACACAAAACAGAACTGTTGATGCCTTGTTACAAGGTCGTGCAGCTGGAGTTCAAGTAACCCAAAATGCAGGAAGCCCAGGATCTGGAGTTTCTGTGAAAATTAGAGGAGCGAGTAGTTTAAGAGGTAATAATGAGCCTTTGTATGTGATTGATGGTATTATTATCTCTTCGGCAGGTGAAGATGCTGCAAATGCTTCTGCAGACGCCAATAGTTTGGAAGAAACTCAAAATGGATTAAATGGTATAAATCCTCGAGATATTCAAAGCATTGAAGTGCTTAAAGATGCATCAGCTACAGCTATTTATGGTTCTAGGGGGGCAAACGGAGTTATTTTGATAACAACTAAAAAGGGTAAAACTGGTAAAACATCAGTAAAAGCCTATGTAAATACAAGTGTTTCAGAAATTAGTGAACGTTATGATGTTTTAGACGCTTTAGGATATGCAAACTATCAAAATGAAGCTTTACTAGTAAATGGTAAAGATCCTCGTTTTAGTATAAGCGGCGGAACAATATTCCCAATTGCAGATGATGGAACTGTTAGCGATATAGCTGCAGTGCAACATAACTGGCATGATGAAATTTATAAACAAGGTTTTTCTAAAAGCGCAGGAGCCTCTTTTAGTGGAGGAACAAAAAAGGGTAATTATTATGCCTCTGTTGGTTATAATGATCAGGGAGGTATTGTAGAAAATTCAAGACTACAAAACGGAAATTTTAGCATCAATTTAAATCAAAATTTGTCTGATAAATTTAGTATCAATGCAAAATTGAACGCTTTTTATTCAGATGGAAATTTTGCACAAGACGGAGATAGAGCTGGAGGTCAGCGTAGTTTTGTTGGAAATGTTTTACGTTATCCTACCTTAGTGACTAATGGAGGTACTTTTGATAACGAAGATGGGATTTCTAGTCCTTTTACATGGATTAATGATTTTCAAGACACCTCTGAAGAGAGTCGATTTATTGGCTCTTTGGCTTTAATCTATAAATTTAATATCAAAGGATTAAAATACAAACTACAGGTCGGTGGTAATATCCGAAATAAGGAACGTAGACGTTTTTACGGTTTAACTACTTTTCAAGGAAGTTCTAACAACGGGTACCTCTCGATTTCAGATTTAAATACAAAGTCATATCAGGTTAATAATTTATTAACCTATAATCGAACCTTTAATAAAAAACATAGAATTAATGGCGTTATTGGTATGACGTATGATGTTAGAGATATTAAAAACTCCTTGTATGCCGTTAAAGATTTTTCTACGACAGAATTTGGTGTTGATCAACCCAATTATGGCCAACAGGTTGCTCGTCCTTTAAGCGTTTTGCCTTTAAAGAATCAACTCTTATCCTACTTATCGCGTGTAAATTATTCGTTTGACAATAAATATATTATAACAGGAACCTTTAGAGCAGATGGCTCTTCTAAATTCTCAAAAGAAAATAGATTCAGTTATTTTCCATCTTTCTCTTTGGCATGGAGAGCCAACAATGAAATTTTCCTTGAGGATTCTGAAATCATTAACGATTTAAAATTTAGAATTGGTTGGGGTATGACGGGTAATCAAGGTATTTCTGCATACCAAACCTTTGCAAATTATGGGCCAACATTGTACGGAGATACAGGGGAAGGAACTAGTATTGGCTTAGTTCCCTTAAATATGCGTAACCCAAATCTTAAGTGGGAAACTACTGAGCAGTTAAATATTGGATTGGATTTAGGACTTTGGAAAAATAGACTAACAGGAACCTTAGACATCTATAATAAACAAACAGATGATTTATTATTAAATCAACCATTAGGGCCATCTTCAGGTTTTACCTCATTGTTAGTTAATAGAGGTAGTCTTAATAATAAAGGTGTAGAGCTTACTTTAAACGGAACACTTATTGATAAAAATGATTTTAGTATTGATATAGGTGGAAATATCGCCTTTAATAAAAGTGAAATTCAAAACTTAGGAGGCAGTCCAGAAGATATTTATATAAATGGGATCCTAGAAAACCGAGTGTTTTATAGAGGTCAAAATATATCAACGGGTAACTATTTTAAAGCGCCCGCAAATATCTTTGTGGAGGGCGAAGAAGTGGGATTGTTCTATGGGTTTGAAACGGATGGTATTTATCAAACCGAAGATGATATTACAGTGTCTGGGGCGCAACCTGGAGATGTACGTATCGTAGATCAAGATGGAGACGGGGTTATTACTGTAGCAGACAGAACAATTATCGGAAATCCAAATCCAGACTTCGTTTATGGGGGGTATCTATCCATGAACTATAAACGATTGAGTTTAAGTGTTCAAATGAACGGTGTTTACGGAAATGAAATTGCTAATGGTAATTTAATCCAATTAGGAAATGCAGAAGGTAGAACACAAAATATCTTATCGGATGCTTATACCAATGCTTGGAGGCCTGATGCACAATCAAATACCTACCCAAGAGTTGGGTATTCAGAAATTGGATCTGAAGCAATCACAGATAGAATAATTGAGGACGGTAGTTTCTTAAGAATAAGCAATATTACACTATCATATGATGTTCCAGTGAAAGCAATAAACATTTTTAGCAGTGCTAATATCTATGTTTCAGGCATGAATTTATTTACGTTTACTGACTATTCTGGATACAATCCAGAAATAACAAACTTCATGAACAATGGAAATATTGTAGGAGTAGATTGGAACGGATTTCCTAATGCCAAAACGATCATGTTAGGTTTAAATCTTAAATTTTAAAAACTATAAAAATGAAAAATTTTAATTTTACTTTTTTAATCATATTAGGGCTCCTATTTACAGGTTGTAGTTTGGAAGAAGAACAACCTTTTTTGCCAAATGAAAATGTATACGGTTCGGCAAGTAATGCAACGTCTGCATTATTGGGTATCTATCAAGCCATGGTGCAGTACGAATACTACGGAAACGAGTTTTTGTTTTTAACGAATGTAAATTCGGGTTTAATGGTTACTAGGCGTACAGGGAATCAGAATGACAATAGCTACAACAGCACCCTGTCATCTTTAAACCCAACTAGTGGTTTAGTAGCAATTGAAAACTCTTGGTTAGGTATTTATCAAACTATTGGACGCGCTAATGATGCTATTAATTCGTTAGCAGTATTTGACAATCCAAGTACATCCGATGAGCTAGTTATAAACGATGTTATTGGGCAAGCCTATTTCGTAAGAGCTTTCAATTATTTTAATCTCGTTAGATTATGGGGCGAAGTTCCTTTAAGAATAACGCCAACCACATCAGAAACTCTTCACCTTGCTAAATCACCTATTAAAGATGTATACACACAAATTATAGTAGATGTAAAACTAGCGCAACAACTAATGAACGGAGCGGTTGCAAGCGGAACTCCAAAACCACAAGCAGCAGATATGCTGCTCTCAAAAGTTTATATGGCATTGGCAACTGCATCAAGTGATGTTCAAGATCCAAGTTTAAATTACTGGCAATTGGCCTATGATGAAGCCTTTAAAGCGTATGGCGCTTATAGTCTTCTTCCCAGCTATGATAATTTGTTTTTAGGGACTAATGGAAATAATACGGCAGAGTCTATTTTTGAACTTCAATCTGTAGTGGGTGCTTCATTAGATCATACAAGGGCATTTACTCCAAATTGGTATACAACAGCAAATACATTTGGTTGGTTAAAAATAAACATCGAAAATTATGATTTACATGCTTTAACCTACCCAAATGATCCACGTTTAGCGACTACATATGTAAGTACTTGGATACGTGGAAATAATGGAAGCACAGAGAATTCCTATCCCACAAATACCGCTAGGTCTACTTTTGGAAACTCCTTTCCTTATCTGTTTAAATTAGGTTCAAGAGATCCAAGTAATGCAGTGGTAGAAACAAATAAGAACTTTAAAATCTATAGATATTCAGACTTACTATTGATGCTTTCGGAAATTTCAAATGAGTTACAAAATGGTCAGGAAATGACCTATGTCTCAGAAGTGCTTGGTAGAGTTGGTCTTAGCCCGCACGCTGGATATTCTGGTGGACAAGAATCCTTTAGGGCAGCAATTATGAAAGAGTATCAGTTTGAATTAATAGGCGAAGGGCATGATTGGTTTAACAATAGACGCCGAGGTTATAATTACTTTTTAAATAATATAATTATTCCACATAACTCAGCAGCATCATTTAATGATGCTGTAGATGTAACACACGATACAGCCGAAATACTCGTAATGTCTATACCCATGTCAGTTGCTGAAATTAATGCAAATAACGAAATCTCAAATTAGGAATAAATTAAAATCAAATCTTTTTTGCTGATAATGGGACTGTTGGTCAAACCTAACTAATTAACAAAAAGTAATAGCTATTGCTTGATGAAACAACTAATTTTCATATTACCTATTCTATTGTTTTCTTTAAACAAGCATGCACAAGGAATTAAGGATACAAAAACCCCTAATGTAATCTTCATAGCAATCGATGATTTAAAACCAACTATTGGTGTCTTTGGAGATGAATTTGCTAAAACTCCAATATTAGATAAATTGGGTGAAAATGCTATTGTCTTCACAAACAATCATACTCAACAAGCAGTTTGCGGGCCCTCCAGAGCGAGCTTACTTACTGGAAAACGACCAGATTATACAAAGGTTAGAGATTTAAAAACGAAAATGAGGGATATAAATCCTACTATTTTAACCATCCCACAGTATTTTAAAGAAAGTGGTTATACAACAGCAGGGGTCGGTAAAATTTATGATCCTCGTTGTGTTGATAAATATAGAGATGAACCATCGTGGAGTTTCCCATTTATAAAAGAGGCAGATTTAAATTACCCTAAAGATTATGGTGAACCTGCACTTGGGTATTATCAAAACAAGCAAATTAAAAAACATATTGCAACTTTAAGAAAAGAAGCGAAAGATAAAAGGGTTTCTAATATTAATAAATATGTTAGGAACCTATACAAACCACCCTTTGAAATTAGCAATGCACCAGATGAAGCGTATACCGATGGTGCTATTGTAAATAGTGCGTTGTCATTATTGGATGAAGTTAGTAAAGATAGGAACAAACCGTTCTTTTTAGCCGTTGGTTTTAAAAGGCCTCATTTACCCTTTGTTGCTCCTAAAAAATACTGGGACCTTTACGATCAAGATGCCATACAATTGGCAGCGTTTCAGAAAAAAGCTAAAAATAGCACAGATTTAGCATACCACAAATCTGGCGAAATGAGAAGTTACCTATCACCTGAAATTGAGTACAAGCTTAATGAAAAGAACCTTTTGCAGATGGATGAAGCACTTCAAAAAAAACTCATTCACGGCTATTATGCATGTGTTAGTTTTGTTGATAATCAAATTGGAAAAATCCTTAAAAAATTAAAAGAAAAAAAGTTAGATAAAAACACCATTATTGTTGTTTTGGGTGATCACGGTTGGCATTTGGGTGACCATAGTTTATGGAACAAACATTCTAATTTCGAGCAGGCTACGCGTTCACCATTAATGATTTATGTGCCAGATGGCAACAAAACTGTAAAAGTAAGCTCGCCTACTGAATTTGTTGATCTTTTCCCAACACTTTGTGAATTGACAGGACTGAGTATTCCAGAAAATTTAGACGGTAAAAGCCTAGTACCACTCATCAATCAATCAAATAATGTGGCAAAAAAATATGCCGTAAGTCAATGGCATAAAGGAAAAGTGACAGGTTACAGTTTTAGAACAGAAACTTATAGGTATACAGTTTGGATTGACAAAAAGAAAAGTACGGAGTTTATTACTTCTAATGATATTGTTGCCCAAGAATTATACGATTATAGTAAAGACCCTTTAGAAACTGTCAATCATTTTGGGTATCCTAACTATAAAAAGATACAAGAAGAATTGATAAACTATTCTAAGGCTTATTTTAATTCAGAAGTATTAAAAAGCAAGGGTGCAATGAAGAGTTCCAATCCTATAATTGTAGGTGCTACTCTAAATCATAATGAGCTGAACACTATAAAAGAAGAACTGTTTTTAAAAGATTTTAAGTACCTAACACCAGCCAATTCTGCAAAACAGACTAAAATTCATCCCACACCCGAGGTATGGAATTGGCAGCAAATCGATCATTTTATTAGTCTAGCACAAAAACACGATTTACAACTACGTTTGCATGGTCCTATATCCCCTCAAGCATCAAAATGGGCGAAAGAAGATTACAGAACTCCAGAAGAATTGGAACAAAACATGACTGAATTTGCAACCGCTTTTGCAATGAGATTTAATAATGAGCCAACTATAAAATGGATGGATGTTGTAAACGAAACCATACTAGCTAACGGAAAGTGGTTTGGCCCTAAAAAAGGAACTAATAAATGGGAAAATCCGTGGTTAAAAATGGGGTTAGATGAAAATGGTTATCCACTTTATATTTTAAAAGCTTTTGAGATTGCAACAAAATATGCTACCAATATTAAGCTAGTATATAATCAAAATGCAGGAATGCAAACCCAAATGTGGGATAAGCTAAAAGAAACCATATTGTATATAAGGTCTAAAGGCTACCGTGTAGACGGTATTGGATGGCAAGCACATATAGGTCTTAGTTCAACAACAAAAGCATTTTTGGATAATACAGACCTAGAATTAAAAAAATTATCAAAATTAATAGATTGGGCACACCAAAACGATTTAGAGTTTCATGTTACCGAACTCGACTATTTTATTGATGATTTAACTCAATTAAAAAAAGGTCTTAAAAATCAAGCCACATTTTATCAAAAACTAGTTACGCTTTTAAAGGAGAAAACAAAATTGGGTGTTGTAACACTTAATCTTTGGGATATCGGTGAGCGCACTAAAAAAGGAAAAGAAGGTGCTTTTCAATCCATTTACGATTCAAATTTTCAGCCAACACCAAGTTATACTATCATCAAAAATATAAACAAATAATATGTTTAAAAGAGTAATTAAAAAAGTAATTTTTTTCGGTTTCATAGTAACGATGTATTGTTCTTATGCACAAAATTCAAGCAGACTTAAGGAAACTCCAAGTCCTTTGTATTTAGATCCAACACAACCTACTGAAAAAAGAGTAGCCGATTTAATGAATAGGATGACTTTAGAAGATAAGGTATATCAAATGAACCAATTTGTTGGGTTGGATCATATGAAAAAAGGAAACCCAAACGATGATAAAGAAAATAATGATGCACAGGGTTTTTATAAAACACTTTCTGTTAACGATGTCACTGCGATGTGTAAAGAGGGAAAAATAGGTTCTTTTTTACATGTTTTAACTGCTAAAGAAGCAAATTACTTGCAAGAATTGGCCTTAAAATCACCATTAAAAATACCGGTATTAATAGGAATTGATGCCATACATGGGAATGCTTTGGTATCTGGCACAACAGTATATCCATCACCAATTGGATTAGCATCTACTTGGAATGATAGTTTTTTATATTCCATAGGTAAACAAACTGCCAAAGAGATGAGAGCTACTGGAAGCCACTGGACCTTTACACCAAACATAGATATATTAAGAGACCCTCGCTGGGGTAGAGTTGGAGAAACATTAGGAGAAGATCCTTTTATGGTTGGTAACATGGGAGCTGCAATGATCAATGGATTTCAGCAAGGCGACTTTACAGGGACTCAAAAAGTAATTGCATGTGTAAAGCACCTTATTGGTGGTGGCGAATCAATCAATGGATTAAACGCAGCTCCTGCAGACATCTCTCTTAGGACGTTAAGAGAAATCCATCTTCCACCCTACAAAAAAGCCATTGATGCAGGTGTCTACTCGATTATGGCTGCACATAATGAGATTAATGGTATTCCATCTCATATGAGTAAATGGCTCATGACAGATATTTTAAGAGATGAATGGGGCTTTAAAGGATTTTATGTAAGTGACTGGTTAGATATCGAACGTATTAACACGTTGCATACTACTGCAAAAGATATGAAAGAAGCTTCTTATTTATCTGTTGCTGCTGGTATGGACATGCATATGCATGGTCCATTTTTTACAGATGCGATTATTGAATCTGTAAAAGAAGGTACACTTTCAATAAATCGTGTAAATGATGCTTGCCATAAAATTTTAACTGCGAAATTTAACTTAGGGTTATTTGAAAATCGATTTGTAGATTTAGAAAAAAAAGGGGGATTACTTTTTACAGAAGAACACAAGACAACTGCCTTAGAATCTGCAAGAAAAGGAATCGTATTGCTTAAAAATAGTGGGATATTACCTATACAAAAAACAACTTCAAAAAAGAAAATATTTGTAACAGGACCCAATGCTAATAACCAATCTATTTTAGGAGATTGGCATGCTGCCCAACCTGATGAAAACGTAATTACTATTTATGAAGGAATTAAAACTTTAGGAGAAACCAAAGGTTATGCTGTAACCTTTTTTGATTCAGGAGAAAACATTAGAAAAATACAAAGTTCTAAAATTCAGGAAGCCGCAGAAAAAGCCAAAAATGCAGACTATGCAGTTGTTGTTGTAGGAGATAATTCTATGCGCTACAAATGGAAAGATAAAACAGCTGGTGAAAATATGGGGCGTGCCAACTTAGATTTGTTTGGCAAACAATTAGAATTAGTTCAGGCTATTGAAAAAACAGGAACACCCGTAATCATTGTTTTGGTAAACGGAAAACCAATTTCTGAACCTTGGCTTGAAAAAAATATTCCTGCTATTATAGAATCTTGGGAACCCGGAAATTTAGGAGGGCAAGCAGTGGCTGAAATTTTATTTGGCGAGGTAAATCCAAGTGGGAAATTGCCTTTAACTGTGGCAAGAAGTGTTGGGCAGTTAAGAATGATATACAATCACAAACCCTCTGCTTATTTTCATAAATATGCCGATGAGAAAAACTCGCCTTTATATCCTTTTGGATTTGGTTTAAGTTATACTAAATATAGTTATAGCACACCAAAACTATCAAGTACAACATTAAAAGAGAACGAAGTTGTAACCGTTAGTGTTGAAGTCACCAATAGTGGAAAAATTGATGGAGAGGAAATTGTTCAATTGTATATCCGAGACAAAGTTAGTAGTGCTACAAGACCCGTAAAAGAACTAAAAGGCTATCAACGAGTGGCCTTAAAAGCAGGCGAAACAAAAACAGTAAGTTTTACTGTTGATGCTCAAGTTTTAGCGTTTTATGACATCAACATGACCTATTGTGTGGAGCCTGGAGAGTTTATTATAATGACAGGACCTTCTTCAAGCGATAGAGATTTAAAATTAACTACTTTAGAGGTCATTAATAGAATTGAATTATAAAATGAAACATTCTAAAATTGTTGTAATAACATGTCTTTTAGCTCTTTTAAGTTGTAAAACAACTAAGGAAAATAAGACGTTGACAACTGCCAAAAAAAACGTATTATTTTTAATGATAGATGATTTACGTCCTGAATTAAGTATGTATGGACAAAGTCAAATTAGTAGCCCAAATATTGATGCCTTAGCTAAATCGGGTGTCACCTTTAATAGAGCCTATTGTAATGTCCCCGTTTGTGGAGCCTCTAGGGCTAGTATATTAACAGGTATAAGGCCTACTGCAAACCGTTTTTTAAAATATAATGCGAGTATAGAAAAAGAGGCTCCCAATATTCTAACATTGGTAAAGCATTTTAAAAATCAAGGATATACCACCATTAGCAATAATAAAATAACACATTTAAAGAGGGATATTAAAGACTGGGATGAGGAATGGTATCCTTATAAGAAAGGTTGGCGTGATTATCAATCTAAAGAGAATATAAATTTAGAAAACAACGGTCAACATGGATATGCTTATGAAAACCCAGATATTGATGACGATGCTTATTATGACGGAAAAACGGCAAACAAATCAATTTTAGATTTAAAAAAATTAAAAGCAGAAGGGAAGCCTTTTTTTATGGCTGTTGGTTTTGTAAAGCCACATTTGCCATTTAATGCACCAAAAAAATATTGGGATCTATACAAGGATTCTGAAATTACTTTACCAAAAAACACATCTTTTTCTGAGTCAGCACCAGAAATAGCCAATCATTCTTGGGGAGAATTACGTTACTATAAAGATATTCCTAAAAAAAAACAAGTATCTAATGCCGTTGCAAAAAAGTTGATACACGGCTATTATGCTGCTGTAAGTTATATGGATGCGCAAGTAGGAAAAGTTTTAAAAGAACTTAAAGACTTGGGATTAAAAGACAACACAGTTGTTGTTTTAGTAGGGGATCATGGTTGGAGCTTAATGGAACACGGATTATGGGCAAAGCATAGTAATTTTGAGGTGGCGCTTCAAGTCCCTTTAATCATAAGTGCTTCCAATATTCCGAAAGATAAGCGTAGCAATTCTATTGCTGAATTGGTAGATTTATATCCAACCTTGTGCGAGTTAGCAACAATTTCTATTCCACCACATATAGATGGCGAATCTTTGGTTGAAGCTTTACAGACACCATCAAAAGTATTTAAAAAAACAGCCTTAGCAAGATGGCAAAAGGGAGAAACTCTAATTGCAGACAACTTATTTTATACAGAGTGGCAAACAAAGGATAAAACAATAGCTAGAATGCTCTACGACCATACTACCGATTCAGGTGAGAATAGAAATTTGGCAATTGAAGCATCCTTCAATAAAACTGTAGATAGTTTGAGTAGAATATTAAATAACAGATTAAAAAGAACAAAATGAAAAATAATTTTATTAAAAGTTTTTGCCTGCTAACTCTTTTTTTTGGGGTTTTAAATTCTTGTAATACAGCAAAGTCATCTTCAATTGTTTCGGAAAAAGGTTCGCTAACAGTGAAGCCAAATATTATTTACATCATGGCAGATGATTTAACCACACAGGCGATAAGTGCTTATGGCGGAATTTATAAAGATATTGCCCCAACACCCAATATTGATAAAGTAGCAAAAGAAGGGATGCTGTTTCAAGATGTTTTAGTTACCAATTCAATTTGTGGCCCAAGTAGAGCGGCGATATTAACAGGGAATTATAGTAACTTAAATGGCTACTATAAAAACGAAAGTGGAGGAAAGTTTAACTCAGAGCAGTGGACATTTCCACAAGAATTTCAAAAACAAGGTTATAAAACCGGCTTATTTGGTAAATGGCATTTAGGGACAGAACCTGTTGGATTTGATAGTTTTAAATACCATAATTCTGCAGGGCAACAAGGCCATTACTGGAACCCTCTTTTTAATGAGAACGGAATTGATGTAAAAGAGAAAGGCTATGCCACTAATTTAAGTACAGATTTTGCATTGACTTGGCTCGATTCTACAAAAACCTCCAAGAAACCATTTTTAATGATTCTACAGTACAAAGCGCCCCACAGACCATGGGAACCAGACACAAAGTATGAAACATTATGGGATGATATAGAAATGCCATATCCAGTAACATTTAATGACACCTACCAAGGGCGTGAATTGACTGCTGGAGATACGGAGATGACGATGGAGTATTTTAGTCGTAGAGATATGAAATTAGAGCGTCCAAAGGATTTAAAGAAGGGGAAAGAAAGTATCAAATGGGATTTTTATGGTGCTAAACCAGGTGAGATCGTCCAACCAGATGGTATGAGCAATGAAGAAGGAAGAAAATGGAGATATCAAAACTATATCAAAGATTATTTAGCCTGTGTTAAATCTGTAGACGATAATGTTGGACGTGTTTTAGACTATTTAAAAGAAAATAATCTTGAAGAAAATACCATTATTGTAGTAACGTCAGACCAAGGTTTTTATTTAGGTGATCACGGTTTTTTCGATAAACGATTTATTTATGAAGAATCTTTAAGAATGCCTTTTATGGTTAAATATCCTGAAAGAATAAAGGCAGGAAGTGTTAACGAAGACATTATTACAAATATAGACTTTGCGCCAACTTTATTAGAATTAGCTGGTATTTCAACAACTCAGAAAATGCAAGGCACTAGTTTTGTTCCTGTTTTAGAGGGTAATACACCAAAAGATTGGCAAGACGGAATGTATTACCATTATTATGAGTTTCCGTTTTGGCATCATGTACAACCACATTATGGTATAAGAACGCAAAAATATACGCTAGCTCATTTTTATTACAATATTGATGTTTGGGAATTATATGATTTAGAAAAAGATCCAGGCCAAGTGAATAATATTTATAATAACCCAAATTATGCTGATGTTATAACTGAATTAAAGGTGAAGTTAAAAAACTTAATGATCAAATTTGAAAATGATAAAAGCTTGGTAGATTATAGAAAAATAACCGACACAGATTTTGGTAGAATTGTAGATAATATTAATGATGAAGAATCTGTGCAACAGATTTTAACCAAGAAAAAAAATTAGAGTACATGATCCTTATAAACTAGAATCATTTCAAGCACTTTTTGTAGTTAAATAACAGTAAAACCATTACACCCTCCCAAAAAAACATTTCACCCCTAATTAGCGCATTTATATAATTAACATTGAAAAACCAATTAATCAAATATCTAAACGGTTATGAAAAATACTATTTTACTTTTTTTAATGTTCTTGTCTTTACAGACCTTTGGGCAAGACTCGGTTTACAACTTTAATACAACAACAGAGGGTTTTACCTCTTCTGCTAATGGTGTTACTTTGTCAAGTTCTAATGGTGCTATTGTGCGTGACTTTGGATCTTATGAAGCAGTTTTAACTCCAGATTTAAATCTATCTGAAGATGATTATGAGGTTATTAGAATAGTTGTTAGAAACAATTCTACATTTAATAATTTTAAATTATTCAATTTGGATAATCCCGGAACTAACTGGGGTAGTGCAACAAGCGTTGTTGTTGATATTCCTCAAAGCACAGAATTTATAACTCATGATATTCTAATACCAAAAAACACTGATAATTCTGGAATTATACATCAACTTGCTTTAAGAGCTTTAGGGAACCCAGATGGAACTATTGAAATTGCACAAATTGTACTGATTGAAACTGGAAATTGGGTTACTAACAACAATTTTGAAACTTCTTCAAACTGGACAGCTTCGGGTGCAGATGTTACTGCTGGTTTTACAACTACAGATCCACAAGAAGGAACTCAATCTGGCACCTTAACTTTCACAGCAGATCAAGTTGGAAATAAGTTTTTACAAAGTGCTACCACAGATTTTGGAGAAACTGTTAGTCCTACAGACATAAATACTACACTTTGGGTAAAATCATCTACACCAGGTGCTCTAGTCTCATTAGTATACAGTTTGAAAAATGCTACAGGTGCATATCTAGGCCAAATATCTACAGGTTCTCATACTATTTCTACAGCTGATACTTGGGAGTTAGCATCTTTTAACAAATCAAATCTTACAAATACATTTAACCAAGTTTTATTAAAAATTAAAGTGGTAGGTGGTCTAGATGGTACTGTTATATCTTTTGATGATGTGCAACCCAGTGCAATTTTAGTGGCTACTGACAATAGTTGGACAGGTGGAAAAGATACAGAATGGACAGACATAGCTAACTGGACAAACGGAGTTGCTCCAACAGCAACAAAAGATTCAAACGTACAAGTAAGTGCTAACAACCCTGTTATTAGCGCAACAACTGGTGCAACTGTAAAAAATTTAGATGTAGGTGCCAGTGCTGCTTTAACAATTGCTAGTGGTGGTTCTTTAACAGTTTCTGGAGATTTTACAAACAGTGGCACGGTTACTCTAAACTCTACTGCAGATGATTTCTCTTCTCTAATTGTGGAAGGAACTGCTAGTGGAGATATCATTTACAATAGATTTGTAAATGTATATGACGACGGTCTTGGCGGTGGTTGGGATTTAGTAGGGTCTCCCACTGTTATGACCATTACAGATTTTACAACAGCAAACGGAGCTAACATTGAGGTGCTTGGAGATGACTATGCCTTTAGCCAGTATGATAATGCAATTGGTGATTGGATAAGATATCAAACTAACGAACAAACAGGAAGCTTTACCACTGGTCAAGGATATTCTATGGCAACCAATGCTGGAGATGGTGCTACAGTTGCTTTTACGGGCGCTATGCAAACCACATCACAAAACATTAATATTATAGACAACAATGAGGCCAACGCAGGGGCAGGAAGAAGATGGAATTTGGTATCAAATCCTTTTCCTTCATATATTAATGGGAATACTGCAGCAGCAGCAACCAATAACTTTTTGGGTGTAAACACTTCTGTTATTAATAGTCAATATTTAGCTGTATATGGTTGGAATGGCACTAGTTATACTCCTTATAACCTAACAGACGAAGCAGGTTTTTGGGTAGCCCCTGGTCAAGGCTTTTGGGTAGCAGCAGCAAGCACTTCACCGGCATCACTTATTTTTACCCCTGGTATGCGTACCACTACCGGCAGTGGGGATTTTATTTTAGGGTCTGAGCCTCTTACCTACCATGTAACCTTAAAACTCTATAATGAACAGACGCAAAAAGCAGCAACCAAATTCTACTTTAAAGATGGACTCTCTCTAGATCTTGATCCTGGATATGATGCAGGAGCCTTTAACCAATCTATGGCACTAAGCACAAGACAAGCTGGGGGGAGCCAAGAAACAGCCTTTTCTATAAACGCTATGGGTATAAATGCTTTGCAAAACACCAGAGTGCCCCTAGAGATAGGGCAAACTGCAGGACAGGCCTTTAGGGTAAGTATTGCAGAGATGGATTTGCCTCAAGATATCTATGTATATCTAGAAGATACACTTAACGGCACCCTTACTTCACTTAAAGATGGGGACTTTGAGCTAACGGCGCAAAGTAATCTTAGCGGTGCAGATAGATTCTATATAGTCTTTAAATCAAACAGTGTGCTCTCCAGTGGAGACTCCCTTGGTATAAACGCTTTAAATGTATACAAAGCAAATACAGACAACTTTGTTACCATAACTGGTATCACTCCAGATTTAGGAAAGCTAGATGTTAGGCTTTATTCTATGCTAGGAGTAGCTGTAAAGCAAACAGTATTAAACACAATAATTGCAACTCAGAGAGTGACTACTAAAGGGCTAACAAGTGGTTTGTATATTGTGCAGATAAAATCTGGAAACCAAACAATTGTTAAGAAAATAATTGTCAAATAATTAACCTATAATTCATCTCCAAGTATGTAGATACTTGGAGAGAAATTTTAAAAAAATAGTATGTCAAAAAAAAATACTAGCAACAAAGATATTACTAGAAAAGATGCCATTAAAAAGATGGGTTCTTATGCAGCTTTTGCTGCACTGGGCACAATCATTATGCTAAACCCTCAAAAGGCGCAAGCACAATCTGGTATTGATCCGCCAGGTTTTGGTAAAGATTTTGAAATATGGAGAGTAAGAAAAGTAAAAAGTAAAAAGTAACACACTTATTATTTTACTCTAGTATTAAAAAAAGGAGTTTGAAACTTGTTAATCTAAAATAATATTATGATGAAAAATAACACACTACTTATTTGTGCATTTTTATTGAGTACTGGTTTGTTTGCTCAGACCAATCTACTATTAAATCCAACTTTTACCTCAGGGGATGATTGGAGAGGTGACGCAGTTGGTGGTTGCACTGGAGCAGAATTGGGAGTATACGACTCATCTGAAACTAATACCGCTGATGGTAGCGGTTGTTGGCAAATAAATGCTTGTGATAATAATAACAATCGTTTGCAATCGGCTGCCGCATTTGCGGTTGATATGGACAACTACACATTTACATTTTATGTAAAAGGGACAGCGGGTCAGGTTGTTACACCTTGGTTTTTTGTTACAGGTTCTGGAAACGTACTTCCTATTGAAGGAGACTATACTATAGTAACCACAGGCGTTTGGGAACAGGTTGTAAGAACACATGATATTCCGGCAGCAGCTAATGTAACGGCAAGAATTCGTCTTAAAACGGTAAATTCATCTATTAAAGTTGATGATGTTTCTTTAGTTCTAACCTCATCAATAGTTGACACTACTGCTCCTGTAATCACTCTGTTGGGAGAAGATCCAGTAATCCTTGAAGTGGGAGATACCTACATAGATGCTGGTGCCACTGCAATTGATAATTATGATGGAGACATCACAAGTAGTATAGTGACCGTGAATCCTGTAGACACCAATGCTGTTGGTGCATATATGTTAAGCTATAATGTTTCAGATGCCAGCGGTAATGCAGCAGTAGAGGTAACAAGAACGGTCAATGTAGTAGATACAACCCTTCCTGTGATTACTTTATTGGGAGATAATCCAGTAACCCTTGAAGTGGGAGGTACCTATACAGATGCAGGCGCAACCGCCTCAGATACTTATGATGGAGATATTACCTCAAGTATTGTTACCATATCCAATGTCGACTCAGCTGTTGTAGGCAGTTATACAGTAGCTTATAATGTATCAGATGCAAACGGTAATGCAGCAGTAGAGGTGACAAGAACGGTTACTGTTGTAGATACAACCCTTCCAGTGATTACTTTGCTTGGAGAAGACCCAGTAACTGTTGAAGTAGGAGATACTTATACAGATGCAGGCGCAACCGCTTCAGATACTTATGATGGAGATATTACCTCCAGTATTATTACCATATCCAATGTTGATACAGCTGTTGTAGGAGTTTATGAAGTAGTTTATAATGTATCAGATGCTAGCGGTAATGCAGCAGTAGAAGAAACAAGAACGGTCAATGTAGTAGACACGACTATTCCTGTGATTACTTTATTGGGAGATAATCCAGTAACCCTTGAAGTGGGAGACACCTACACCGATGCAGGTGCTACTGCTACAGATACTTATGATGGAGATATTACCTCAAGTATTGTTACCATATCTAATGTTGATACAGCAGTTGTAGGTACTTATGAAGTAGTTTATAATGTATCAGATGCTAACGGTAATGCAGCAGTAGAGGTAATAAGGACAGTTAATGTAGAAGATGCACTTTCTTTAGAAAATTTTGATCAAATTAAATTTAGTCTATTTCCTAATCCATCTACTGGAGATATAACTGTCATGTATTATTTACCTGGGCAACTGGATGGAGTATTAGCAGAGGTTTATGACATGTTAGGGCGATTAGTATGGGCGCAAGCTATCGAGCAAGAGCAAGGCATGCAACAAGCGAATCTTAATCTAAATTCATTACAGAAAGGAAATTATATTGTGATGATTAGTGCCGGAAATAACAGAGGAGAAAAGTTTGTAAACAACAAAATTTTAATACTTAAATAAGCTTTGAGACATGAATATTTTTTGCTTTTTATTGTTTTCAAAGCGGAGCTTTTCATGATTACAAAGTAACTTTTTTAGGTCTATTTTTTAATTTTCGATCGATATTTTATTATGAATTTTGAGTAGCTATTTTTTTAAATAAATTGATGTTTTGGTTCGGAAAAAGGTCAATAGAGTGTACAATCAAAAACCGAAACGAAAGTTTTGGTTTCTACAATTAAGTTACAGCTTGCTAAAAAGGTTGTAATAAGCAATCGTAATGCTAACATAACATTTGCTAAAACAATTATAAATAAAAGCCAGCAATAACAAAATACTATGTTTTTAGGAGTGCTTTTTTGTTTTGTTTTTTTGACATCCAAAATTTATAGTGTTAAACAATGTTAAATTGTTTTAAATTGTCAAAAACCACCTCTTTTTATATTTTTTTTAATTATCAATACACTTCTAAGTGTTTTACAACGATTTTTTTTGTTCTTAAACTAATTTATTGTTTTTACCGTCTTTATTTTTTTTTCAAATCTTTTTTTTAGTCTTAATTTGATATTAATTATTTTTTTTACACGCCCCAAATACAGTTTTTAACTTAAAATTATTTGGAT